>Ga0256832_1000074_pt1 | contig 57993 bp, 44 predicted proteins | sample 134614metaG_FD_190534 | JGI IMG/M metagenome (GOLD analysis project Ga0256832, IMG submission 190534) | Hydrothermal vent microbial communities from Lau Basin, Pacific Ocean - 134-614 | ecosystem: Environmental > Aquatic > Marine > Hydrothermal vents | place: Pacific Ocean: Lau Basin | collected...
CATGCCGGTATATTTTTGTTTCATAGCAAAAATATTCGATTGGAAAGTATCAATGTTTATCATACTTCCGGATTGGGAGTGCTCTCTCAGTATTGTGATAATATAGCCTTGAAAAAGGTAAATATAATACCGAATCCGAAAAAGGGCAGGTATTTGAGCAGTCATGACGATGGGTTGCACTTTATGGGCTGTAGAGGGAAAATAAAGATCGATAGTTGTAGAGCAATGGGGTTGATGGATGATGCAGTTAATATTCACGGTACTTGTGTTCCTGTGTTAAGTAAACTTGACAATCGTACATTGCAATGCAAATTTGCACATCATATGAGCAATGGGCTACTTTGGGCAGAAAAGGGGGATACTATTGGTTTTATCAATAAAAAAAATATGATAACAACAACCTATGGAGTGGTAGAAGATTTTGTTCAGGAAGGAGTGCTGAAATTCAAATTGCGTTTTGATGACTTACTCCCACAAGTTAATATAAAAGAATATTCGCTGGAAAATTTAAGCAAAACGCCGGAAGTCGAGATTACAAATTCCTTTGCCGGCAGCAATAGGGCGAGAGGCTACTTGATTACTACGCCTAAAAAAGTACTTATAGAAAATAATGTTTTTGAAACCAGCGGCTCTGCGATTCTCATTGCAGGAGATGCCAATTATTGGTATGAAAGCGGTGCAGTTAAGGATGTGACTATTCGCAATAACGAGTTCCGGTATCCATGCAATTCATCACCCTATCAATTTTGTAATGCAATCATCAGTATTTATCCGGAGATCCCGGAAATAGACCTCAATCATCCGTATCATCGAAATATAAAAATAGAAAATAATCGCTTTAACCCCTTTGATTATCCCATTCTTTATGCCAAATCTGTAGAGGGGTTGATTTTTGCAAATAACAAAATTACCCGAAGCTATGATTACAAACCCTGGCGTACAAATAAAATTAGTTTTTCATTAGATGCTTGTAGGCATGTGGCATTGACAGGCAATGCTTTTGCCGTAGATGTATTGGGAAAAAACATTGAAATCAAAGCGATGTCCCGGACAGAATTAAAAAAAATTGACAAAAACTTAACCATTGAAAAAAGTAAAGATGAAATCCTGACAAATTAAATATTGAACTTATGACAAAACAGATTTACATATCAATTCTATTTCTCCTGATAGTTGCTTGTACTCAACAGCCAAAAAAGGAACAAAAAAATCAAAAGCCCAATATCGTTATAGTTTTTACCGATGATCAAGGGTATCAAGACCTGGGATGTTTTGGATCACCCGATATCAAGACACCCAATTTAGATAAAATGGCAAAAGAGGGACTTGTACTTACTGATTTTTATGCGGCTCAAGCTGTTTGTTCCGCATCCCGCGCCGGATTGTTGACAGGTTGTTATCCCAATAGGGTAGGGGTTCACAATGCATTGATGCCCGATGCTAAAGTGGGTTTAAGTCCTGAGGAAACAACCCTTGCGGAAATGCTTAAAGCGAATGGATATAAAACGGCCATTTTTGGAAAATGGCACCTGGGTGACAATCCTAAGTTTATGCCCAACAATCAAGGGTTTGACGAATATTTCGGTATCCCATATTCCGGCGATATGTGGCCATATCACCCACAGCAAGGCACGGTTTTTCATTTCGGACCTTTAGAATTATACGAAAATGAGAAAGTCATAGATACACTTACCGATCAGTCTATGCTGACCACTCAAATAACCGAAAGAAGTATTGATTTTATCAAAAAGAACAAAAACAATCCGTTTTTTTTGTACGTAGCGCATCCGCAACCACATGTTCCTTTGTATGTTTCAGATAAGTTTAAAGGGAAATCAGAAAGAGGTCTGTACGGTGATGTAATTATGGAGATTGACTGGTCAGTAGGACAAATTATAAAAACATTAAAAGAGCTTGGTATAGAAAAAAACACTTTGGTTATTTTTACCTCTGACAATGGACCTTGGCTTTCATATGGAGATCATGCGGGGAGCGCATATCCCCTCAGAGAAGGAAAAGGAACGACATGGGAAGGTGGACAAAGAGAGCCCACAGTAGTTTATTTTCCGGGTAAAATAAATAAAGGCAGTGTAATCAGTACAGCCATGATGAATATAGATATTTTGCCGACTATTGCAGAAATCACAAATTCAAAATTGCCACCAAAAAAAATAGACGGGAAAAGTCTCTGGAAAATTTGGAAAGGAGAAACCTTGGAAAGCCCTCATGAAGCCTATTTTTATTACTATCGTGTAAACGAACTACAGGCTGTGCGTTATAAGAAATGGAAATTGTATTTTCCACATACTTATAGGACATTAAACGGAAGACCCGGAGGCAAAAACGGATTCCCAGCGCCTTACGACTATGTAAAAATCAATAAGATTGAACTATACGATTTGTCCAATGATATAGGAGAGATAAAAAATGTAGCGGACAAATACCCTAAAGTTGTAGATAAGATCAAACAATTGGCAGATGAGATGAGAGAGAAATTAGGGGACAGTCTTTATGGAATTAAAGGGACAGAAAACCGGCAGGTAGGCAGGATTGATTAATAAAAAATTGATCTGCTTAATAGCAGACATTACTTTTTATCAACAAGATTAAATATGAAAAAATCGATTATCTTATTTTTAACACTAATGTATATCTCTCAAATCAATGCTCAAGATAGTTATTTAGTAGGCTTTCAAAAAGAAGTGTCGGGGGATAATTTTACTTATCATTCACCTTTTTCAAACTCAGCTCCATGCCTTTTGTCAAGAGCAAACAGGCATTTTGCTCCTATAGTTTGGGAAACCCAAGTTATACCGGTGGATTACCACAAAAAAGATATTTCTCTTGTTTGGCTATACGGAATAGATGTTACACCGACACCCCAAACGTTTGACATATACGTCAATGATTTGAAGATAGGTAGTTTTCAAAATCCCGTGACAAGTGATGTTGAACCCCTGACGATGAAAGGGAATTATGGTGCTAAATTAACTTTTTATACCACTACGATTGACCGGTATAAAGACCGTATGGGCTTTGCTGTATTGACCATACCTGCAAAAAACATCAAGCCGGGAAAATCAATACAAATAAAAGTTGATGCGGTCAACAATGATAGCCCCATTTGGTATATGACATTTAAAGTTCCACTAAAGGAAAAAATTGAAGTGAATCAACTTAATGTTGTTTCCAAGAGCAATGATAAATTGTTTCACACGGTTAGATTTGAAATAATTCACTTGGGAAAGCCCGCCACTTCTTTGATAAGCCTTGCCGGACAGCAAAAGGAAATAAAGCTGATACCCGGACAAAATATAGTGGATTTTACGTTAAGAGCAGTAACAAAACCAACGGAATATACGGCTGAAGTCAAAAAAGGAGACCAGCCGGTATCATACCATAAATTTTGGATAAAACCGGTAAAAAAGTGGACGGTTCATATGGTTCAGCATACTCACACTGATATTGGATATACCCGTTCCCAAGCTGAAATTTTGCCTGAACATTTACGCTTTATCGATTATGCCCTTGATTATTGTGACCAAACTGATGATTATCCCGATGATGCCAAATTCCGTTGGACATGTGAAGCCGCCTGGACAGTAAGAGAATACTTAAAGGGAAGACCAAAATCACAAATCAATCGATTGTTGAAACGCATTAAAGAAGGTAGAATTGAAGTGACAGGTATGTTATTTAACTATTCAGAGATATTGGATGAAACATCATTGGCAATGCAATCACAAGCTATCAGTTCATTTAAAAAGCATGGTATTGAGGTACAAACCGCAATGCAAGATGATGTTAACGGTATCGGTTGGTGCATGCCTGATTTTTTTCATGATACGGGAGTGAAATATCTGACCATGGGACAGCACGGGCACAGAGCACAAATCCCATTTGATATGCCTACTTCTTTTTGGTGGGAATCTCCCTCCGGAAAGCGATTGTTAGCTTATAGAACAGAACACTATATGCATGGAAATACTCTAAGACTTACAACGGGAAATATAGATGAATTCCGTACTAATCTATCCGACTATTTGAAGGGCTTGGAAGAAAAAAAATATCCCTTTGATCATATTTCATTTCAGTTTTCAGGATATATTACAGACAATTCTCCTCCCTCTACTATTGCCTGCGATATCGTAAAAGAATGGAATGAAAAATACGAATGGCCAAAACTCAGACTTTCACTTGACAGTGATTTTATGAGTTATATGGAGGAAAATGAAGCATCAAACTTACCTGTCAAAAGAGTAGCTTGGCCTGATTGGTGGACAGATGGCTTTGGTTCGGCGATGAATGAGACAAAAGCCTCAAGAGCTGTACATGCCGAGATGATTAACAATATGGGTTTATTCTCAATGGCGCGGATGTTGGGAGCAAAGATTCCTGCTCAAATCAATAAAGATATTTATGATTGTTATGATAATCTTTTGTTTTATGGTGAACATACTTTTGGAGCAGACGAAAGCATTACGAATCCTTTGTCCGAAAATGTTATTAAGCAGTGGGGACAAAAATCGTCTTATGTTTGGTCTGCTGTAAAGCAATCGAGTATTTTAAAGGAAAAAGCACTGGGTTATTTGCAACCGTTTATTAAGAAATCAAGTGTGCCTACGATAGTCGTTTTTAATACACTTAACTGGCAACGCTCCGGCTTGGTTGAGGTATATATAGATCATCAAATTCTCCCATTGGATAAGGAGTTTGAAATAATTGATGAAAAAGGAAATGTCATTGATGCACAATTAAAAACAAGTAGAAATGATGGAAGTTATTGGATGTTATGGGTCGAAGATATACCGGCCATGGGCTATACCACACTTCGCATCGTAGTTGATAATTCAACGACAAGATCCATTACAACAGTACATTCTCTTCCCCAACTGGAAAATGAATATTACAGCATAAACATAGATCGGCAAAAAGGTGCAATCAGTAGTATTTATGATAAGACTCTTCATCGAGAATTGGTGGACCAAAAAAGCAGTATTCAGCTCGGTGCTCTAATCTATGAAGAAGTTGATAACCGTCACGATTTGGAGCGTTTGACAAATGCAAATAGAGACACTGTATATGTACCCCTAAAAAAACATCTGCACTATATGAAAGATATACATATTTCCGGTGTGACGGAAGGGGAAATTTGGAATAGTGTTAAAATCAATGGAATGCTGGATAAATGTTCGGATCAAAGGGGGATTGAAATCGAAGTCAGGCTCTATAATAATGAGAAAAAAATAGAGCTTCTTTACCGTTTGTATAAATTGAAAGTCAATACTGCTGAAGGACTGTATGTGGCTTTTCCTTTCAATCCGGAATTTGGTCATCTGCTATATGAAGCACAAGGAGGAATAGTAAGACCCGGGTATAATCAGTTGGAAGGTACAGCCACAGATTGGAACACTATACAAAGTTTTGCTGCTGTAAAAAACCAAAACGAGCAAATTGTATTCTGTAGCAAGAGTACTCCTTTGGTTCAATTTGGGGACATCAATACAGGACATTTTTACTATAAGTACAAACCAAGACATCCACACATCTATTCGTGGGTATTGAATAATTATTGGGTAACCAATTTTAGAGCAAGCCAAGAAGGAGAGATGAGGTGGAACTATGTCATCACTTCAAGTAAAAATAATACGAATACATTTGCAACGCGTTTCGGTTGGCAAGACAGGATACCGCTTTCTGCCCGTGTTATTCCTAAAGGGAAACACAAAAAAGACTTTTATTCAAAATCGATTTTGAGTCTTGATATTCCAAATGTATTATTAGTTGCTGCCAAACTGTCATTGGATGGAAATGCAGTTGTGTTACACCTGCGCGAAACCGGAGGGAAGAAAGCTATATTAGATATTGACCATTTGATTAAAGAGACAGGTGCTGTACATATCAGTGAAGTAAATGTTCTCGAAGAAGAGTTGAAAAGCATGAATAATAAAATACAGATAAAACCTATGGAGACAAAATTTATTCGCTTGATGTTTGAGTAATTAACGGCATGGTGGGTATATTCTTTTATCATTTTATCGCATTTAATGTTATTTTCCTATTTGGATAGACCACCCCACTTATGAAATTAATCCTTTATATTTCTATATACTAACACCAATGTGCCCTTAGGTACAAAATATGGGTAAAAAAAGCTATTAACCAACTAAAATGCGTGCCGTAGGTACGCTGTATTAAACACATCAACAAAACTTCTTGTAAAAAAACGAAAAAATGAAATGCACCAATTGTCTTGCAAAATCTTCAATTAATTGCTAACTTCGTGCTTGGGTGGATAGGATTACTCTTTTGCAATGGTCTTGCTACAATTAAAAAAGAGAATTAAGCATTAGTCACTCTTAAGATCATTCTACTAATTATTCTGTATATGAAATCTTTAAATATATTGTTTCTCTTGTTGTTTGCCACATATATAGTGGCACAGCGCGATAATGACAACTTACAATTGTACGATCGGTTTGAAGCAATAAAGCAAGACAATATCTTTAAAACAGCAGGCTATTACAACTGGGGAACCTCGATTATTAAAGGAAAAGACGGTAAATACCATATGTTTTATTCTCGTTGGGAAAAAAAATACGGTTTTAGTGGATGGTTGCTCTTCTCTGAAATAGCCCATGCTACTGCTAAGTCGCCTATAGGTCCATGGAAATATAGGGAAACTGTTTTAAAAGGTAGAGGATTCGGGTATTGGGATGCCATTACTGCGCATAATCCAAAAATAAAATATTTTAATGGAAAATACTATCTCTATTATATCTCAACAAATTCTGGAAATCAGCCTCTTTCAGAAAAAGAAATGATTACAACTGCGGCAACAGGTTATGGGGATAAATATTGGATGCCCTTAAGGAATCGACAAAGAACGGGAGTTGCTGTGTCCAATTCGCTCAATGGCGTATGGAAAAGGCAAGATAAAGCACTCCTTGAACCTGCTTTCCCTATAAATTCACTAACAGTAAATCCTGCCATAACTCAAGGAAAAGATGGAAAATTCTATCTTATCGTAAAGGGGGATAAGAGTAGCGATAGCCATTTTATAAGGAATCAGGTAGTTGCAGTTTCCGATTTTCCTGATAAAGATTTTATTATTCAAAAAAAACCTGTGATAGATTATTTAGACACCGAAGACATGTCTATTTGGTTTGATAAAAAAAGAGAAAGATTTTATGGTGTCTTTCATACCAATAAAGGAAGTGGTTTTATTGGAATGGTAACTTCCCCCGATGGCATTAATTGGAAAAAATCTAATGATTTCGTATTGATGCCCAAAAGATTTTTATTGGATAATGGGAGTGTTTTTAAACCTGATCGACTCGAACGTCCCTTTATCCTTTATGAAGATGGTAGAGCTAAAGTTTTGAGTGTCTCGATAAAGAATGGTGATGAATCTTATCCGGTTTTTATTCCGATTAAGGAAAATAAATATCCAATTCCTAATAAAAGACAATTGGCATGGCAGCAAGCGGAATTGGGTGTAGTGTTTCATTACGATTTGCATGTTTTTGACGGTAAAAAATACAAGCAAGGAGATAATAGAATTCATCCTGTTGAAAATTATCAGATATTTAATCTAAAAGAATTGGATACAGACCAATGGATTAAGGCTGCCAAAGATGCAGGAGCAAAATTTGCTATTTTGACGGCAACCCACGAAACTGGTTTTGCACTATTTCAATCGGATGTTAACCCATATTGTATGAAAGCTCTAAAATACAAAAACGGTAAAGGAGATATAGTGCGAGATTTTGTAAATTCATGTAGAAAATATGGAGTCAAACCTGGAATTTACCTCGGAATCCGTTGGAATTCTTTTTTAGGAGTCCATGATTTTAGGATAAACGGAGATGGTGAATTTAGAGAAAATCGTCAGAAATGGTATAATAATATGGTAGAAGGAATGGTGAAGGAGATTTGTACCAACTACGGAGAGATATTTGAAATATGGTTTGATGGGGGTGCCGACCACCCGGACAATGGTGCGCCGGATGTGTTACCAATTGTTCATCAATACCAACCCAATTGTTTGTTTTATCACAACGGTCAATTGGCCGAGGTTAGATGGGGCGGATCTGAATCCGGTACTGTTGCGTATCCTTGTTGGTCAACATTTCCTTATATTGCAACAAGTGCAGGAGAAACAATACGAAAAAAAATATCTGCTAATAATTATAAACTCCTAAAAGAAGGAGATCCAAATGGAAAATACTGGATGCCGGCTATGGCTGATGCCCCTCTAAGAGGCTATCTTGGTGGACATGAGTGGTTTTGGGAACCAGGAGATGAAAAACATATTTTTCCACTGAAAAATCTGATGGAAATGTATTATAAATCTGTTGGAAGAAACGCTACACTTATCATCGGTCTCACTCCTGATCCTAAGGGACTACTACCTGAGCAGGATGTGAAAAGGATAGAAGAATGGGGAGATGAAATCAACAGAAGGTTTTCTGTGCCAATTGCATCAACCTCTGGAAAAGGGGATAAAATAGTATTAAAACTAAAAGAACCAAAAATTGTAAATCACATAATTATTCAGGAAGATATCCAATATGGTGAGCGCATACGTAATTATCAAATTGAAGGTCTTGAAAATGGAGAGTGGAAATTGATCGCTAAAGGAAACTGTGTTGGGAACAAAAGAATTCTACAATTTAAGGATATGAACTTAAAACAAATACGCATAATAAGTAGTGCATTATATGGAAAACCTATGATTAAAAATTTGAGTGTTTTTCATGTAAAAAATCAGATAAAAATTTTAAACAAATGAAAAAGATTGGAATTCTTGTCATGTTTCTAATTGCTTTGATTAGTAAAGCTCAGGAAAAACCCAATATTGTTTACATCAATATTGATGATTTGGGTTGGACAGATTTAGCTTGCTATGGTAGTACCTATTACGAAACTCCAAATATTGACCGGCTCATGACTCAAGGGATAAAATTTACAGATGCTTATGCTTCTGCATCCAATTGTGCTCCAAGTAGGGCAGGCTTAATGTCGGGACAATACAGTCCGAGATATGGGATTTATACAGTAGGAACTTCAGAAAGAGGACAATCAAAAGACAGAAAACTGATTCCTGTAAGGAATAAAACCACACTACCCGACAGTATTGTGACAGTGGCTGAAGTATTGAAAAAATCAGGTTATATTACTGCATCCATGGGAAAATGGCATATCGGAGATGATCCGCGAACTCAGGGATTTGATGTGAATGTGGGTGGAAATCATGCCGGACACCCGAAAAGGTATTTCAGTCCGTATAAAAATAAAAATATAGAAGATGGTCCGCAAGGCGAGTATTTAACAGATCGCTTGACTGATGAAGGAATAAGGTTTATCCGAAATAATAAAGACCGTCCTTTTTTTCTGTATATGACCTACTATACTGTTCATACACCTTTGCAGGGCAAAGAATATTTGATTGAAAAGTACAAAAAAAAATCAGGCTCAAATTATCACAATCACGCAACTTATGCCGCTATGGTTGAGGCTATGGATAGTAATGTTGGTAGATTGATCCATACACTGGAAGAATTGGGGTTGACGCAAAATACCTTGATTATCTTTACTTCAGATAACGGTGGGGTATATGCGGTTTCCAAGCAGTTTCCCTTAAAATACGGAAAAGGTTCATATTATGAAGGAGGTACACGAGTACCTCTGATTATACGTTGGGATGGAAAAATAAAACCGAATACCATTTCTAAAACACCGGTTATCAATTTGGATTTTTATCCGACTATTTTGGAAATTACAAAAACTGTTGTAGAAAAGAATCATACACTCGATGGTGTTAGTTTGACTCCTATACTTTTTAAAGAGAAGAAAATAGAAAAACGTCCCATTTTCTGGCATTTCCCCATTTATCTCGAAGCAAGAAGAAAGGCTAAGAAGCTCTCCGGGAGGGATATACTGTTCAGAACGCGTCCCGGATCGGCAATGCGATATGGTAAATGGAAATTGCATCAGTATTTTGAAGACGGAGCAGTTGAATTGTACAATTTGGAAAATGATATTTCTGAAACCCGAGATATCTCTAAAGATAAACCAAGAATTGCCGCTAAACTTTTGAAAATGCTTAATGCTTGGAGAAAGGAAGTTCACGCCCCTATACCTGCAAAGTTGAATCCGGAATACAGTCACCTAAAATAAAACAAAAATAATGTATAAAAATATAAAAACCACAGATTTCAAATAATCATAAAAAACAATATTCAAATGAAAAAAATTATAACTTTACTGACGTTTTTATCAATGGTTACTTTAGCATGCAAAACCTCAAAAAAAACCACCCAAAATAAGAGTTCAAAACCAAATATCATCTATATCTTAGCAGATGACTTGGGCTATGGAGAGCTTGGTGTTTACGGTCAGAAAAAAATTGAAACACCAAATATAGACGCTTTGGCTTCAAATGGAATGTTGTTTACACAGCATTATTCCGGTGCTCCCGTTTGCGCACCTGCAAGATATATGCTTTTGACAGGCAAACATGCCGGACATGCATTCATAAGAGGAAATCACGAATGGGGAGAAAGAGGAGATGTTTGGAATTATGCGAAAGCGGTTTATGATCCTAATTTGGAAGGTCAGTACCCTATACCTCAAAATACCTACACTATTGGCAAACTTCTTCAAAATGCCGGATATAAGACGGCTTTGGTCGGCAAATGGGGACTTGGAGGACCATTATCTGATGGAATACCCACAAAAAACGGATTCGACTTCTTTTATGGTTATAATTGTCAACGTCAAGCACATCAATTGTACCCTAAATTTCTATGGAAAAATGAAAAAAAAGTTTGGTTGGATAATGAAGTTATAGCACCGGGGACTCCTTTGGATAAAGGAGCAGATCCTTATGATCTTAAGAGTTATGCCAAATATCAGCAAAAACAATATGCACCTGAGTTGATGCAAGAAGAAGTACTGAATTTTATTACGGACAATAAAGATCGTCCGTTTTTTATGTATTACGCATCTCCTTTGCCGCATTTGCCTTTGCAGGTGCCTCAGAAGTATGTCGATAAGTACGTAAAGAAATTTGGCGATGAAAAACCTTATACAGGAAAAGCTTATTTTTCCAATAGGTATCCACACGCTGCCTATGCTGCTATGATTAGTTATTTGGATATGCAAGTAGGTGAAATTGTGGCCAAGCTAAAAGAATTAGGAATATATGACAATACTTTGATAATTTTTACAAGTGACAACGGACCAACATACACAGGAGGAGTAGATGCTAAATTTTTTAATAGCGCAGGACCTTTTAGGGATACTTATGGATATACCAAAGGTTTTACCTACGAAGGTGGTATCCGTGTCCCAATGATTGCCACCTGGGCAGGAAATATAAAGCCGGGAACGAAAACAGATTTAATTTCTGCCTTTTATGATGTTCTACCTACCATGGCTGAATTGTCAAATCAAAAACTTTCTAAAGATACCGATGGGCTCAGCTATTTACCGACCCTATTGGGAACACCAAACCAACAACAAAAACACGACTTTTTGTACTGGGAGTTTCCAAGTTATACCGGTCAACAAGCGGTTAGAATGGGTGATTGGAAAGGAATACGAAAAGATTTATTTAAAGGTAATACAAAAATTGAATTGTACAATTTAAAAAAGGATATATCTGAACTACGGAATATAGCCTATAAACATCCGGATGTAGTTGCTCAAATAAAGGCAATAATGAATAGAGAGCATGTACAGGCTAAAATAAATCGATTTAGAATTGAGGCGTTGGGCGATATAAAGGATAAAGAAAATAAATAATTTTGAAGATAATGCTACATAGAGTTTTTAAAGCGTATTTCATTTTTTCGCGCAGCTGGTTGGGTTCTCCTTTAGGAATTAGAGGCAAAGTGTGGAACAAGCTAAAAAATAAATTGTGCCCGGTTTTTCTAATTTATTTCTTTCTAATTTTTTCTTCCGGTTGTGCTGCCCAAAAAGAAATTCATAATTTAGTGCCAACAACTATTGGTGAAGCTCCTAATTATTGGTGTACTTGGTATTGGCAAAATTACTTAATTCACAAGGGGCAAGCTGTAATAAATCCGGATGCAGCCACTATATATACCAATAAAGCTGCGAGAGAAAGCATGAACGAAGAAAATATTTTCGGAAAACAAGGTATGGCTGTAGTAATGCTACCAAAAACTCGAAGTGACTATTATTTTGTAATCGATCACGGATGGCAGGATAAGAGTATTTCTGAAAATACCTTTTTTACGCTGTTAATGGATACACTCGATTTTCCGCGCTATGCTCGATTAGCGCCAAAGGATAGAATAAAGCAAATGAATGAAGATATCAAAGCTTTAGGTTGGAAAGGCTTAGGTTTGTGGACAAGAGGAAATCCTACGGAAGCGGAGATTAAAAAATTTGTTGAATGGAGTAGATATGCAGGTGTAGAGTATTGGAAAGTTGATGGAGGAGACACAAATCATTTTTTTGCATCAAAAATAAAAAAAGAAATATACCCCAAACTTACATTAGAACAAATTACAGGATGCCCTCCGTTAAATCTTAAATGGAATATACCCGGATTGTCAATATATCCCTCGATTTATAACAGAGAGGAAGCTATTTTACTGAAACAAAAAGATGCCTCAAATACAGCTTTAAATAAAGTTGAACAGTCATTGAATATCATTAAAAATACTGATGTTTTTAGAACTTATGATGCAGCTCCCCTATTAGTGACTACTACAACCTTGCAACGTGTAAATGACCTATTGAAAGAAACCTGTGGTAATAATGAATACAAAGCCTATCTGAATATTCAAGATGATTGCAATGTCGCTGCAGCATTGGGTTTGCTTGTAGCGGTAAAACGGCACCCTATGAAAACACCTCGAAATTACAAAGGAAAGGACTTTCATTTGCAAATATCGGGTGATCGTCATGTTGATAAACGTTTAAACGAAATGGATAGATTAGCAATGTGGCAACGGATAGCTCCTCCGATGCCGGCAGGTTATGGTGCTTACTTTGCATCAAAACATACTCTTATAGATAGTATTGTTTTTGATGTAAGCGATACTTGGTATAAACCCACGCACGGTAAGATGGTTAGGCAAAGTGCACCGGCTATCATGAGTAGAAATATTGCATTACCTGAAGTTAAATTCAAAGATTTGGCACCTTACGTCATGGCTTCAAAATTTCCCAATGGCGCTGTGGCTATTGCAACTGAAGGACGGGTAATGCCGGATAACAGTTGGATTCATCCTAAAGCAGAAATACTATTAAAGGAAGTCGAAATAGGAAAGCCCATAGGTATTTTTGGTTATTACAAATCTTTGACATTGGAATTTGCAGAGCCTTTACCTAAGCAGATTAAGGTTTATGGTCAGGATTTACTATCAAAAAAAGCAATTGATATAACAAGTAAGATTGATTTAGAAAAAAATAAAATTATTATACAGGGAGATTTGATTGAAGAGATAGGCACTATGTATAATGATTCCGAAGATATTTCTGTTCCAGGAATGGTGATAAAAACAAATCAATCGAGGTCAATATATCACAAAGATTGGATAGATTTTAATAAAAACAATAAAAAAGATATTTATGAAAATCGCAACGAATCAATCTCAAGGCGAATAGAGGATTTGTTGTCTCAGATGACCATTGAGGAAAAAACCGCCCAGATGGCTACACTATACGGTTACGGGAGGGTATTGAAAGATCAATTACCAACACCCCAATGGAAAAATGAAGTGTGGAAAGACGGATTGGCCAACATCGATGAGCATTGTAATGGAGTTGTCGAGTCCGACTATATGTATCCATATGAAAAACATGTTTTTGCTCTAAATGCTGTACAAAAGTTTTTCGTTGAGCAGACGCGTTTAGGTATTCCGGTAGAATTTACCAACGAAGGGATAAGGGGTTTAAATCACGCCAAAGCAACCTGTTTTCCTGCCCAAATCGGTATTGGAAGCACTTGGGATAAAAAATTAGTAAGAAAAATAGGCAATATAACGGGTAAAGAAGCCAAAGCCATGTCTTATCATAATGTTTATTCCCCGATTTTGGATGTTGCCAGAGATCAACGCTGGGGAAGAATAGTAGAAACCTATGGTGAAGATCCGTTTTTGGTCGCAGAATTGGGTTTGCAACAAATCAAAGGAATCCAAGAGCAAGGAATTACCAGTACCGTAAAGCATTTTGCGGTGTATTCTGCTCCAAAAGGGGGACGGGATGGCTGGGTGCGCACGGATCCGCATATAGCTCAGAGGGAGATGCACACGATTTATTTATATCCGTTCAATCGTGCTTTTATGGAAGCTAAGGCGATGGGGGTAATGAGTGCTTATAATGATTATGATGGCATACCCGTCACGGGAAGTTCTTATTTTTTGACCGACTTGCTGCGCAGAACGTATGGCTTTAAGGGCTATGTGACTTCGGACTCTGACGCTGTGATAAATATATGGAATAAACATCACGTGGCAAGGGATTATAAAGATGCAGTAAGACAGGCTGTATTGGCGGGTTTAAATGTCAGAACGACATTCAATTCTCCGGAAAATTTTCTAACCCCCTTGCGGGAATTGGTCACCGATGGTGATATACCAATGGATGTCATCGATGATAGAGTTAGAGATGTGTTACGCGTAAAGTTCATGGAGGGCTTGTTTGATCGACCATTTCATAATGAAAAAAACATCACGGAACACATAAATACACCGTCCCATAATAAGGTAGCCTTGCAAGCATCAAGAGCATCGATGGTCTTGTTGAAAAACGAGTCAGGCATGTTGCCTCTAAATCCGGATAAGTACAAAAATATTTTAGTGTGTGGCCCGTTGGCTAAAAACGAAAAAACATCAATGAGCCGATATGGACCGAATCATATCGATGTGATTTCAGGCTTTGAAGGTATCTTGAATTATGTCAAAAATAAAGCACAACTTAGTTATGCCCAAGGATGTCTGGTATATGATAAAAATACTTGGCCTGAATCGGAATTATACCCGGTACAGATAGGGCTGGCGGAAAAAAAGCTAATCGATGAAGCGGTTGAAAAAGCCCGGCGTTCAGATGTCATTATTGTTTTCTTAGGAGAGGATGAAACCATTGTCGGTGAAAATAATTCGAGAAGCAGTCTGAATCTTCCCGGTAATCAACGAAAATTATTAATGGAGCTGCACAAAACCGGAAAACCCATTGTTTTGGTGCTCATCAATGGACGACCCTTATCTGTCAATTGGGCAGATGCTCATATACCTGCAATTGTTGAGGCTTGGTTTCCCGGACAACACGGAGGTACGGCTATTGCCGATGTATTGTTCGGCAACTATAATCCGGGTGGAAAAATGCCGGTGACAACCCCGAAAACCGTCGGGCAAATTCCATTTAATTTTCCTTTTAAACCGTTTTCGCAAGCAGGGCAGGGGAAAGAAGGTAAACAGGGAATAACACGGGTAGCAAGCGCCTTATACCCCTTTGGGTATGGTCTTAGCTATACGAAATTCACCTATTCAAACCTGAAAATAAATCAGGTAAAGGATGATACCAATCCCGGATTCAACATCAGTTTTATAATTAGGAATACAGGGGCATATGACGGTGATGAAGTGGTGCAATTATACGTAAATGACGAGGTCAGTAGTGTTACCCAATATGAAAAATTATTACGAGGATTTGAAAGGATTCATTTGACAATAGGTGAAGAAAAGCACATTGATTTTTTTATTGCCAAAAAGGATTTACAACTATTGGACAGGGATATGAAATGGAGAACAGAACCGGGAAAATTTAATGTGTTTATCGGAAGCTCTTCTGAAGATATCCGCCTGAAAGGAAGTTTTAATATTGATGAGTGAAATGGTTAAAGTTTAAATATCATCTATTTTTTTACCAGCACTATTTTTGATATCATTAGATTACCTCCTTTTGTGGCTTTTGTTTTTAAGACTAACTTGCCGTCGTTGCTATCTTCTCGCATAACGTGAAATTGTACCCATTTTCCTGAATTTCCTGTGTGATTATTTAATAAAACTTTACGACCTTCAAAAACAAGAAAACCTTCACGTTGCTGTTTATTCCAGTCGTTGAATTGCACATAAAATGTTCCTAAGATTCCTTGGGGCACCTCAATTTCTATTGTCATATTTTTTCCGGTCCATGCAGAAACAATATCATCTTTCCACGTACCGTCAACAACAACTTTGTACTTGACCTTACCGGAGGATTTAAGCAGTTCGTCCACCTCAGGTTTCCAAGATATACTTTTATTAAGCTCTTTTAGATTAGCAGCAGCGTCAACTTCAAGCAATACGTTTTTAAAACCATTTGATGAACTGATAATATGTGCTTGTGGTATCTTATGAAAGAGTTTTGACAAGAAATCTTTTTTTACGGAAAATTTTGGATTGAAATCCTTTGATTTTATATAACGCAATAAGCTGTATTTGAGTTGTCTTGCTGCAGGTAATGTATCTTTATTCAAGTCGTATCCACAGACCAATAATTTTCCTTTTCCAACACTGAATTCAAATATTGTTCCTTCTTTATTATTGCGATGAAAATCGTCAACTACTTGTGCGATAGGCTTATAACTCTTTGGCAACTCATTTAAAATAAACCCTTTGGTATTTTGTCTTAAACTTTCCCATTGCCAATCACTGTGATAGGAGGTCGGAAAATAATTAAATGCAGGGTGATCTTTCTTAAATAAAGTACCTATACTTGTTTTTCCTTGTCCCGGAAAAAATGTTAAAGACCAGTACAAAGGGTAAAAATCAACCGAAACGCTGGTACTATCATCACCCAGATGATGAGCAAGTAATAAAACCTTTGCGCCATTTTCCAATTTATTGAGAATATCAGGGTTTAAATCTTCGGATATTAATACATCTTCAGTGTTAATACCAGGTGTTTTTCGAGGGAACACCCAGATTTTCCAACTGTTTTTGAATGGTGTGTCTTCGAGTTTTGCATTAATTTGTAATTCCGTTGCTTTTGCTATATTAGATAAGGGAAAAGAAAAATTTCCTATATCAATCAACGAACCTGGAGCAATGTTTTTAACAATATATTTTTTATCAAAAACAAGCTCTCCTTTGGGATTTTTTACAGTTAAATATAGATTTGCTTCATTGATTATTTTATTGTCAAAATGGGAAAGTTGTATTTTCCCTTTCAGAGTTTCATCATTTTCCCATACAAACTTTTTTACTCTCAATAAAGGAACGGTTACATTAAAATGCTGCCTGAATTTTTCAGAAGAGGTTATTTTTTTACTATCCCAAAAAGCATCAAGCCAGCCCACTAAGGCTTCTCCTTGACCTTGATAATCTTGCATACTTAGCAATTGCACACCTGCACAACTCTTTGTTCTTAAAAATGATTCTGTCTCGTATTTATACAAGAGCTGATTCAAAGCACCGGAAGCTCTTCTAAAATCTTCATCTTGGTCATCAATACCGTTTTTTTGGGCCATTTTTTGAAATTCTTCAAAATTTCTCGCTTTTAAAACTCCTTTATATTTTTTGGTTTCTTCCCATACCGGATACACAGGCCATTGACCTATTTCATGGGCTATAACTGGGATATCCATTTGTCTGTACACTTTTTCAAAATCCCAATCGGTTTTGGCTCCATTGAGTCCACGAGCTCTTTTCCCCTTGATATAGTGTGTCACATAATAATCATCAGTGGGCATAACTAATCTTGCAGTAGATGCAGAATACAATCTTCTTGGATCTTTTTGTTTTAAATCACTAATCCAATTTGACATAATATCAAAATCTGCATTTCCCAATTCGTTTCCAATGCAAAACATTGTAAAAGACGGGTTGTTTCCATATGTATCAACAACTCTATTCATTTCCATTATCACAAACCGGTCTCTTACAGGATCTTTTCCCAAACCCTTTGGATGTCCTTTAGTATCCATTTCCGGGCGACCTTTGGCTTTCATGTCTATACTCATCCACCAATCAATCCATATTGACGCCTCAGCATGTATGTATATGCCAATTCTATTTGCAGCTTTAAAAGCAGCTTCGGGTGGAGTCCATGAATGAAAGCGAACGTGATTAAGCCCATAATCCTTATAAATCCTAAAAATCCGTTCCCAATCTTTAACAGAAGTGGAGGGATAACCCGTTAAAGGAAAATGAACACAATCTAAATTTCCTCTTAAGAAAACTGGTTTATTATTGATTAAAATATGATGTTTATCATGAGATATTTTTACAAAGCCAAATTCGACTTCTAAGCTGTCCTTGTATTTATTAGTTATTAAAGAGGCTTCAAGTACATAAACATTAGGATTAAATTCACTCCATTTTTTAAGTGTACCACCAAGAGTTAGGACTATATTCTTCTTATTAGTACCTTTTTTGAATTTTTCATTAGCAGAAAAAGTTTTGACGATATTTCCTGTTTTTAATTCTCGTATTTTAAATTTTATAATACCTTTTTGATTTCTATTGGAGATTAATGTGATGTCAATTTTGAGCAAATCCCTATCAACGTCGGGATAAGTTTGAATTGAACTAAAATGTGTTTTATCCTTAATTTGTAGTTCTATTTTACCAACTATTCCATTCCAAATACTTTGAGTGTAATCACTATATGCATGCCCTTTATCTCCGATATTATGAATCATGTCATTGTTGATTTTGACCGTCAGAACATGTTTGCCCGGTTTTAAAATACCTAAAGGATGTATGTGCGGTGTTCCCAAAGCATCTTGTTTGTTTATTTCTCTTCCGTCAATATATGCGGTAGATTCCCACAAAACACGTTCTAAAAATAAACTAATTTCTTTGTTTTTGAATTTTTCAGGAATATCAATTTCCTTTTGATACCAAGCAATACCGATATATTTGTAGGCAGGAGTCAAAATGCCAAAATCAGAACCTTTAGTTTTTTTGCCCAATCCGTTTTCAGCTAATGACCCTGGTAAATCTACAAGGTGCCAAACACCTTTTTTTTGAATTCCTGTTTTGAAAGAATCGAGCTGTACAATCCATTTTCCCTGTAAGTCAATAGTATTTTGTGCGTTCAATTTCAAAGTACATATTATGATTGTAAGGAGTATGACAATTTTGTTTTTCATATTGAAAGAAATAAATTAGTGATATATTTTATTTGATAATAATACAATGAAATAAGTGCTTTGTTTAAGAATACACCTTAGATTATCTAACGGAAGTTTCGTGATCAAGCGTACAATGCTTAAACTTGGCTTTCAGCTCTAATTACCTGGCAATAGATAGAAAGAGTATTGATAAATATGCAAATATTTTTTATTTAACAACTATTTTTTTTGTAATAATCTTGTTATCGATACTGATTATAATAAAATACATTCCACAGTCTAAACTTTTAAGGTCAATTTCCGTAATATTTTGTTTTAAAATTTGCTCAGATATTAATATTCCTTGTATATTATAAACAGTCAATTTTCCGTTATTTACCAACATTCAAAGCATTAAAATAGAACACGGATTACACTGATTGAACTGATTTTCGCGGATTTAATCAAGTTGTCATATTTATTTCTACCGTATAATATTGTTCACTGTCAACATGTTATCAGATCTTTTTGACGGAAAATTTAGTTTTCGCTAAAACTTAATCCAATTCTGAAAAAAATATTTCGTGTTTACACTTTATTTAACACTAAATTCGCTTGGGTTTACTCCCTTGTATTTTTTGAAGATTTTGTTAAAATGACTTGCATCAACAAAGCCGGTTTTTTCAGCAATTTCAGAGATTGTTAGATTTGTTTGTTTTAATAAACGTTCAGCCATTTTTATTTTGGTCTGAATTACATATTGCTGGATAGAAATTCCTGCGTGTTTCTTAATAAAAACACTCACATAATTTGGAGACATATAAAATTCTTCTGCTATGACCTTAATTTTAATTCGTTCTTTATCTAAAAAATTTTGCCTTACATAAGTCAATATACTATCTATTTTTTCTTTTTCTGAAACATTGGTTTTAGGTAGTTCCTTTAAACTTGACTTCAAATTTCTTGAAATAATAATAAGTAAAGCTCCAAATAATTCAATCAATACATTTCTGCCGTAAACAAGAGAGTTCTCAATTTCCTTTTTGATCATTCTATACAAACCAAATAATTGTTCCCTGTCCTTGTCGTATGCAATAATACTCTCAGGAATAATATTGGCATAAAAAATTACAGTATCCAGATTTTTTCGCCAATGTGTACTCGAACTTGAATTTGCTTTTTCTAAGAATAAATGTTCTGTAAATTTTAATATTCCAAACTTTGTAGGTGTAGCAACAACAAATTCATGCTCATCCTTTGGAGTTAAGAAAAATACATCACCCTCTTTGTAATCGATAATGCTTTCGTTTAAAATATGCTGCCCACTTCCTTTTATGATAAAAGTTAATTCATAAAAGTTGTGCTTATGTTTTGGATAGCCCCATTCACAAACTGATTCAAACTCAAGTACATCTATGTCTTTGGTGATAAAAAAACGTTTTGCCATAATAATAAAAAGATTAATTTGTACAAATATATAATGAATATATACAATAATAAAACTATTTAATCAATATACTTTTGCATTATATTTTATAACAGTATTAAATTCAAGAATTAGTTTGGACTTATTCAGTATAATTAAATAGATAGATTAACATATTAAATAAATAAAAATGATAGACAAAAATAAAATATTGGAAGCCTTTAAGTACAGGCACGCTTGTAAACTATTTGACACAAGCAAAAGTATATCAGATGAAGATTTGAATTTTATATTAGAAACAGCAAGATTGTCGCCCAGCTCTTTTGGTTTTGAGCCTTGGCATTTTGTGGTGGTTCAAAACAAAGAATTGAGAACGAAATTAAAGGACAATGCATGGGGCGCCACCGCAAAATTGGATACGGCCAGTCATTTTATAATAGGTTTAACATTGAAAAGTCCACTAATGAAATATGATAGCCCTTATTTGAAAGAATTTATGGAAAATGTGCAACAATTGCCGGAGAATGTGGTAAAAGGTAAGGGAGAGATGTTTGAAGTATTTCAAAAATCTGATTTTGACTTGACGGATGATAGAAAAATCTTTGATTGGGCATCAAAGCAATGCTATATTGCTCTCGGCAATATGATGACTGCCGCTGCTATGATCGGTATAGATTCTTGCCCTATAGAGGGGTTTAATCAAAAGAAAACCGAAAAAATACTCAAGGAGGATTTTGGAATTGATACAGGCAAATTCGGTTTGTCTTATATGGTAGCTTTTGGATATAGAGTCAACGAACCAAGAGCAAAAACACGTAGAAAATTGAATGAAATAGTAACATACAAATAAAATAAAATTGAAAATGAAGAAAACAATAATTATAACAACAACATTGATAGCTGTCATTTTTATATCGCTGTCGGCATTTACATTAAATAATGATAAAAATGAGAAAAAAATAGCAAAAACCTTTTGGCCAAATGATGCCCGGTTAGTTATATCCTTTTCTATGCAATTTGAAACCAGTGGGCAACCGGAAGGAGCCGAAAGTCCGTTTTCGGGAAATCCATTACCCAAAGGACAACCCGATTTGCCAGCCGAAAGTTGGTTCAGGTACGGTGCAAAAGAAGGAATTTATAGAATGTTAAATCTTTGGAAAAAGCACAACATCCACGTAACTTCACATGTAGTGGGTGAAGCAGCCATTAAATACCCCGAAGTAGCCAAAGCCATTGCAGATGGCGGACATGAAATTGCAGCACATGGTATTGCTTGGAGCGACCAATGGAATCTTACGTATGAAGATGAATTGGCATTTGTAAAAAAAGGAATCGACACCGTTGAAGCCATTACAGGACAAAGAGGCATTGGCTACAACTGCAACTGGCTGCGTAGAAGTCCGAATACGCTAAAAGTATTACAAGAACTTGGTTTTTTATATCATATTGATGATGTGAGTAGAGACGAACCTTTTATTACAATGGTTAGGGGCAAGAAGTTTGTAGTGATGCCTTATATCTTGCGTAATAATGACATTGTAAATATCGCAGGAAAAAATTGGAGTCCAGATCAATTTTTGGCACAATTAAAAGCCGAATTTGACCAATTATATGAAGAAGGAGCACACAGAAGACGAATGATGAGCATTAGTCTGCACGATAGAATTGGAGGTGCCCCCTCAATCGTACATGTAGTAGATGAGTTTATTCAATATGCCAAAAAACACAAAGGAGTTGTATTTATGCGTAAAGATGAAATTGCCAAAATGATAAAGGACGACCCTAATACACCTGTTGATAATTCGGAAATAGAATATAATAAATGATGAATATATTAAACATAGATCATATTGTTTTGACCTGTAAAGATATTGATAAAACAATACACTTTTATACTGATGTTCTTGGGATGAAAGAAATCAGCTTTGGACAAGGAAGAAAGGCTTTAGGATTTGGAAATCAAAAAATAAATCTTCATCCGTTGGATAATAATTTTGTCCCAAAGGCTCTTAATCCTACTGACGGCTCTTTAGATTTATGTTTTATTGTTAAAGAAAATTTGACAGATGTTTTGCAAGAATTAAAACAGAAAGGGATTCCTGTTATTGAAGGAATTGTTGGAAGAACGGGAGCGAATGGACTTATAAAGTCCATATACATTATAGACCCTGACGGTAATTTAATAGAATTGAGTAATTATGAAAAAAAAACAAGATGATGAGTAAAAATAAATTATTTACACCGTACAATATGAACGGTATTGAATTAAAAAACCGTTTTGTAATGGCTCCAATGACCCGTTCGAGAAGTTCACAACCGGGAGATATTCCAAATGCATTAATGGCAGAATATTACGGTCAAAGAGCAACAGCAGGATTAATCATATCAGAAGCCACACAAGTATCTCTACAAGGAAAAGGCTATGCCAAAACACCGGGAATATATACACAAGAGCAAATCGAGGGATGGAAATTAGTGACCGGTGAAGTTCACGAAAAAGGGAGTAAAATTTTTTTACAACTATGGCATGTTGGTCGGGTTTCGTCTTCACAAGTTAACGGGCTACAACCCATTGCTCCCTCAGCTAGAATAGCCAAAGACACCCAAGTCTATATTTTTAATGGAGCACCCAATGGAGATGCTACCTTTGTGCCGGTTGAAGAACCACGAGCCATGACAAAGGAAGATATTAGAAGAGTTATTGAGGAATTTCGAATTGGTGCAAAAAATGCGATTGAAGCAGGTTTTGACGGAGTGGAAATTCACGGAGCCAATGGTTATCTAATTGATCAATTTTTACGTAGTAATTCGAATGTGAGAACTGATGAGTATGGAGGAACTCAGGATAATCGAATCAGACTATTAACTGAAATCACCCAAGCGGTCGGCAATGAAATAGGGACTGAAAAGACAGGTGTTCGTTTGTCCCCTTTCATCAGCTTTAAAGATATGAATGATCCTGAAATTTTGGAAACCATAATGTTGGCCACTCAAAAATTGGAGGAGATTGGAATAACCTACATCCATTTATGTGAGGCAGATTGGGATGATGCACCCGAGATTCCAAATGGTTTCAGAATTCAGTTAAGAGAAACTTTTGGCAAAACTATCATTGCTACAGGAAACAAAACACCAGAAGAAGCGAATGAATTGTTAGGTGAGAATTTGGTAGATTTAGTGGGTTTCGGACGTAGTTTCTTAAGCAATCCCGATTACCCAAAACGAGTTAAATTAAATGCTAAAATGAATGAAATCAGTGATACACATACGCTTTTTGGAGGCGGTACGGCAAGAGGATATACGGATTATCCGTTTTTAGAAGTATAGAATTGTAAGTTTTTATTATTTTTTACGACTTTGATATACTATTATTATTCTAAGTATTTGGGCAAAATTTAAAACAATACAAATTATGAAAATACAACTACCGATTTTAATGGGCTTTATGATTTTACCTTTCTTTTCTTCCGGTCAGTGCTTTAATCCTGCCAATAGTTATCGTTTTGAGTACAACGGGCATACTTATGATATAGTTAAAGAAAATAAAAAGTGGATCGAGGCAGTTAATTGTGCCCTTAGTGTAAATGGTTATTTGGCAGAAATAAATGACAAGGACGAGCAAAATGAAATTTTTAATCAAATTGTAAAAAATGCAAATGTTGACGAATTGAGCACGACCAATGAGTTTGGAACAGCGGCGGTTTGGCTTGGAGGAACAGATTCTAAGCAAGAGGGCAACTGGATATGGGACGGTGATAATGATAATAAGGGTGACCAATTTTGGATTGGCAACGAAACAGGACATAGTGTAAATGATGCTTATACAAATTGGGGAATCTACCCTCTTGAGCCGGACAATTCGGGGGATCAAGACAAATTAACTTTAACAATCGACAGTTTTCATGACAATTATGGTAAATGGAATGATTTGGATGATTCATATAATTATAATCATTTGTATTATATCATCGAATATGATATGCTTCTAAAGGCTGATGATTATCAAGAGGATTTGGGGTTAAAAATATATCCCAATCCATTTGATACGGAGCTGAATATTGTCAGCAAAACAGGAAATATCAAAACGGTCGAGATATACAATATATTGGGAAGTAAAATAGATTCCTTTGATTCTTTAAGTGCAGACAAAAACTCAGTTGAAACGACCGGTATCGATCAGGGAGTTTATTTGGTTAAAGTGATATTTAGAGATTCTTCAGTGAAGTTTATCAAGATAGTAAAAGAGTAGTATTCATATAATGAACTACGAATACAAAATGTCCATTAAACTTGTTCCTTGCACAATCTGTTTTACAAAAAATACGTTGGATATAATCAACAAAATAAAATGAAATGAATATAAAAACAATCTTAAATTTATTAATTGCCTTTGTTATTGTAATAGCTCTACCCTTTAATTCCAATGCACAAAATAACGGGCAGGAAACTTCGGGACAGGAACAAATTATGGACAATAGCTCATCAGGTTTAACCATTACCGCCAAAACCATTAAAAAAGACCCTGAGGGAAATATTATCTCCAATGGAGAGTTTGACAAACTATTGGCAAGTGGCGAATATTTGGCAACCCCTGTTATTAAAGACGGGAAGATAGTTGAAGCGCAACTTCAAAGGGCGAGCAAAGAACAAGTAGCCGCATTGATGAAAATGTTTGAAAATTCATCTGACGAGGAAATAGGCCGGAAAGCTCCTGATTTTGAAGTGAGAGATTTGAATGGCACAAGGTATGAATTATCCGCTTTGAATGACAAAACAGTAGTATTGAATTTTTGGTTTACAGCTTGTAAACCTTGTGTTTTAGAGATGCCGGAATTAAATGAATTGGTCCAAGAAAACAAAGACGTCATATTTTTGGGATTATCGACAGATAAAAAGGAGCGCATCATGCCTTTCTTAAAAAAGACTCCTTTCAAATACAATATTATTGCGGATGCCCGGGACATTGCTACATTATATCAAGTCAACAGTTTCCCCACTCATTATATTATTAAAAATGGCGTAATTAAGAGTAAATTTGTGGGTTTAAGTAGTGATATTAAAGATAAATTACAGAATGCGATCAATGGTACAAACCAAGATTCTTCAAAAAGCAAAGCCGAGTTTACCGGTGAACCTGTAATGCTCTCTCCCGATAGTGATATAAGAAATGAAAAAGGAGAAAAACTGGATATGATGCAAGCCGTATCCATGATTAATAGTCAAAAATACACGATGGAAAATGCTGTTGACAAAAAAGGGAAAAAATATATTCTTATAAAAAAAATGAAATACGCCTTTTGAAGGAACGTCACTTTTTGTTTGTCAATAACAAATAAAGGAAGGAAATCATCTTCAGATTGGGGAAACACAGTCTAAAATTTTGAAGATGTTTAGTAAAAGAAGTAAATGATATTTATAAAAGAATATTCGGATTTAATAGATGTAGTAGCAGCCATTTTATGTCTTGTTTTTAGTATTGTTTTCATATCAAAAACAAATAAGAAAAATAGTAGTATTTTATTTTTAGGCTTATACTTATTGGTGTACTCTTCCGAGTCTATTGGGATTCTTTTAAATCTTTTCCCGGCTTTCAGGGGAAATCCCAGGCTTGAATTACTGCCTATTAATTTATTATTATTGAGGCATCCTCTTTTGTTGATGTATGTTCAAAAACTTGCCTATTTCAATAAGAAGACGCTTCCGAAATACTTTTTTCTATTTGGATTTTTCGAATTTATATTTTTTCTCATATTGTTTATATTTAATATTCAAGGGTTTTTACATTCAAAGCTATATGTCTGGCATATAATATTAGGCAATATATATATGTTAGTATTTTCCATTTATATATTGAAATGGATAAAAAAACACTTGCAAGAATATGGTGACAAGTACAATAAACTGTTAAAAGGGCAAATAAAGTGGGTGAGAAATTATATTTGGGCTGATATGCTATTGGGCTTTTTCTTAGTAGTATTCCCGTTTTTTTATTACCCAAAATGGTTGGCTTTTGTTTTTTGGTTATACTATTTGGGCTTAACCTTTTGGACTGTTTACCGGGGGTTTTATCATATTGGAATGTTTGATTTTTCATCTATAAAATTGTCGGGGTCAAATCCAAAAAAAACAATTAATCATCAGTCTTTTTCAAAAGATTTTGACAGGATAAAAAATCATGTTAGTAAAAAGGAAACATTCACAAATCCTGATTTATCCATTCAAGATGTTTCAAAGAGTTTAAATATTCCGGCAGCTAAAGTATCCCAAGCGATAAACGGATGTAGTAATATGAATTTTAAAGCCTATGTCAATTCCATTAGAATTGAATACTCAAAAGAATTACTAAGAGATGCAAAATATGACAAATACTCTATTGAGGGGATTGCTAATGAAACCGGTTTTAAATCCAGAAGCGCTTTCTATACTGCATTTAAAACTAATACAAGTTTAACTCCTGCTCAATTCAAGAAGAAACAAGTATAGTTTTAAAACATAAAATGTGTCTTGAAATCATGTTTTAGGACAATTAAACAGCATATTTTCTTATTTAATGACATTAATACAAATATCTTTGCGCCATTATTAATCAAAAAATAAAGAAAATGAAAAAAACAATTTTAATTTTATTAGTGTTTTTAGGTGTCGGTTTATCCGTGAATGCTCAGAGTAATTTTGAGGTGGGAATCAATGCCGGATTACCGGTTGGTAATGTTGTTGAAAAATTCACGGATTATACAGTTGGATTTGAAGCCAATTATTATTTTTTATATCTAAATAATTTAAAAGTTGGTGCATCTGCCGGATATTTGTTTTTTAAGGGTAAAAATGATAAAACCGTTTCTTATGAAAACACACAATTTTTGCCTGTTGCAGCCAGTTTTCGTTTCACAATAGCTGATAGGTTGGTCTTAGGAACTGATGTGGGATATGGTATTGGGCTATCTCCAAAAGGAAATGAAGGTGGGTTTTATATACGTCCGTCATTAGGTTATAATATAACTTCCGGCACAACTTTACAAGCATCTTTTTATAGTATTGATGCAAAAGACAAAACAGATACATCCCAATATGAATTTGGAAGTATCTCTTTGGGATTAGTATTTAGATTATAATGCTGGTAGAAAGTTAAGACAAAATTAGTTCAATATTGGAAGATTGAGCTAATTTTGTTTTTTATTAAAATAGTAAGTATTCGAAAAAAAATAATATGAAACAATACAAATATCTTTTTCTGCTTTTATTGTTGAGTATAGCAATGGTTTCATGCGCTTCACTTTTTGGTCCCTCCCAAGAGGAAGCCGAAGCTCTAATTGCAAAAAAAGATTTAGAAATAGACTCCATTTCCGAAGTATTAAAACAACAACTTCCCGGACTCCCCGAAGATATATCAAAAAATATTGTAATTCTCGGAAATCCAAAAGCAAACACAGTTATTATAAACGCACAGGGAGGTCCAATGACATCTCTTCATAATTTCGAAAATGCTTATTCTTTAATTCAAGCAAAAATCAGTTTTGATAGTGTGTTTTTAATTAATGTACACCAGTATCAAACATTGAGAACAAAGGAATTTGAGAGCAAGCTTATCAATTTTGAAGATGCTAAAAAATATGATTCGGAATCTGTAAGAATACTCGCTGAAGTAGTCAATTATTTTAAAAGTAAAGGCAGTAGAGTGATTGTTTTGGGAATTTCATTTGGGGCTTTTGTCGTGGAGGATTTATTGGCAAATTATCCCTCTAATGCTGATAAATATATAATAGTAGTAGGTCGTCTTGATATGCCGGATAAGGTGTGGCAAGAATTTGCCAAAGGCAATTATGTCGGATTCAAATATAAACACGGAGAGCCTGAAATTGTCAAATTTACAGCTGAAGAAGCCGGAATGGGAGGAGGAAATACAATTGGAGATAAAAACACGTCGATATTGGCTGCAGGTTTGGGCTATAAACGATTTACACAACTTTTAAGAGAAAAAGATTTAAGTAAAGTGGTCTATTTTTACGGTTATAAAGATGACCAAGTAGGAAGGCTTTCTAATGAAGAAATAAAATTTCTGAAATCAAAAAATGTTCCCTTTTTGCATTATGATAAAGATCACGGAGGAACAATTGACGAATTTTTGGTCAATGATTTTAAAAAGATTGTTTATGAAATTGAAAATGACAGGAATAACAATTTGCCCTTAGTTAATTTTTTAAAGAAAAACTATGCCAAAGAAGAAATGCCAAAAAATTCTGACTACGCAATAAAAGAAATAGAATTTGATAGCAATCCGCAAACTAAAGAATATATTTTATTGGCTATTTCCGGGATGCAAGAATGTGGAAGTGGAGGTTGTAATATGTATATTATAAATGAATTAGGTACTGCATTGTGTAAGACAACAGTCGTTAATACACCAATCTACATAGAGGCAGGGAAAAAGTATCCTGATATAGTAGTGTGGAGTGATGGAAAATACAGAAAGCTTGTTTTTGATGGAGAACAATATTCACCTAATGCTTCAGTCGCCGAGGGAGTTGAGGAAAGTGAGATAAATACTGCCGGAAAATATAGATTGCTATTTTCTCAGTAATTTTGGGATTAAATAACGATTCAACGTGGAAATGTCTGTAAAAAATCGATTCTTAAAAAAATGATTTAGGAAGATATTATAAAACTAAAATATACATAAAATGAAAACAAAAAAAACTATAAAAGCAATTTTTATTTTACTTGTATTATCATTAACAAGTTGTGCAAATCTTTTTGAAAAGGCTTTTGTCCCTGACAAATCGTTGGAACATTATCGAAAAGATGTAATACAAAAAACTGATAATCCTAAAGTATTGTATATACAAAACCCTGAACTTGAAACAATCGGTGCCATTGAAGATGGTTATTTGTATATGGGAGAAGCGTATATTGAAAGCGAAGATTTTAACGATAAAGGTCAAGCAATAGATTTAGCGAAAAAGATTGGTGCCAGTTTGGTTTTAATCCATAAAAAGTTTGAGAGAACTAAGAAAGTTTATGACAACCCGTCGCCTGCTTTTCCTGTTTCAAAATATCCTGTTGTTGTGGATAACAAGACGGTATTTACTTCCGGTTATCAGCCAACTATTCAATATTCGGTTGAATTTGACTCAAAAGGAAAGAAAACAAAAGAAAAAGTAACTACAAATATAACTCCCGGCATCCCAATTTTAGAATATCAAGCCAATAACAAAAAAAATAATAAATCTAAGGAAAATAAAGTGGTGAGTACAGCTAAAGCTCTTAATATTTGGCGTGTTCCTTTGGATCAAAGAAATTATTATGCTGTTCCACACGGTCAAGTTGCTGTGGTGCTTCCAAAAGAGAATAACGAAAAAGAAGTGGAAGTCAATTCTTATTATGCCAGCTTTTGGGCCAAAACAAATTATCCACCTGCTTTGGGTGTTCAAGCTACGGATTTGGATGATGAAACCAAACAAAAATTACAGATAAACCATGGAGCAATTATTTGGGCTGTCAGGAATGATTCTCCTGCTTCAAAAGTGCCATTGTATCGTGGTGATATTCTACTTTCTTTAAATGATGAACCAATACTCAATTCCGGAGTTCAAATGGGAACTCTAATAAGGAAAAATGCAGGAAAAACCGTGAAATTAGAGATTTTTAGAAATGGGGAAGTACTTGTTAAAGAGGTTAAATTGGGTAGAAAATCTTTTTAAAGAAAATAAAAATATTGGATTGGAGCGACTTGACCAAAGATGAATTGATTGAAAAGGCAATTCTTGAATTGAAATAATCGACTTTTTTGTATATGGGGTATCTCGTTGTTGTAAAAATGATAATATGAGCAAAAAACACTTTCTATTTTTCATACTTAATTTATTATTGGTAACAATATTTATTTCTCTTATTATTTACTTTAATAATGGAAAAGAAAATGATTTTCCGTATGATTCTTTAGGAGTAGCTGTTTTGATTTCGATGCCCATTGTGTATTTGCAATATCCAATATTAAATCTGAAAAATAATTGGTTGTACAAGTCTGTAGTACTCTATCTGTCCATGCTTGTCTTTTTATTTGTATTTGGTATTGCGATGATATATATAGATACCGGTTTTAAAGGAGATACTATATTTTCCGTATTTTATGCGGGTGCAGCTATGAGTATTTTAGGACAAGTATTTGGATTTGTTTTTGGTTTTTTGCCCATTCTGATTATTAATTATATTTATAGAAATTATTTTTTTAGATAGAAAGTACCTGTACGAAAACAAGAAATTTTAGCCGGTATTTTGAGCTCGTAATAGAAATACTTATGAATAATGCGGGTTAAATCCGGTCTGTTAAATGCAGATATAAGCCAAAAATGAAATACGGCTTATAAATATCACAATATAATAATAATGAATATTGGTTATAATTTTGCTACACTTAAAATAATAAGTAACTTTGTACGATAACTCAAAAAAATATATCAAGAATGAAAAATCAAGAATCAAGAAGATCTTTTCTTAAAAAAACCGCAGTGGTAGGCACAGGATTGGCTGCTTTTCCCCAATTTGCTTTTGGAAATGTATTTTCTAAGCAAAAACTAAAAGTGGGATTGATTGGAGTCGGTTTGAGAGGGACTAACCATTTGAATAATTTGTTAGATAGGGATGATGTTATTGTGACGGCGATATGTGATACAGATCCAAGAAGAATAAAAATAGCTACGGATATTATAACAAAGAAAGGCGGTAAAAAACCTTTGGTTTTTGGTAAAAATGATTATGATTACCGCAATCTTTTGGAATTGGAAGAGGTGGATGCCGTGATAAGTTCTACCCCTTGGCTTTGGCATACACGTATGACAAAAGATGCTATGCTTGCAGGGAAGTATGCCGGAGTGGAAGTGTCGGCAGCAAATACATTAGAAGAATGCTGGGATCTTGTCAATACTCATGAACAAACGGGTACACATATGATGATTTTGGAAAATGTTAATTATCGTAGAGATGTAATGGCTGTTTTGAATATGGTAAGACAGGGTGTGTTTGGTGAATTGGTTCACCTGCGAGGTGGATATCAACACGATCTTAGAAAAGTTAAACTCAATGATGGTAAAACAGCCTACGGTAAAGGGGTGGAGTTTGGAGCAAAAGGTATATCGGAGTCTGCTTGGCGTACGCAACATTCATTGAAGAGAAATGCTGATATATATCCTACTCATGGTCTGGGACCAATAGCGACAATGGATAATATCAACAGGGGAAATAGATTTGTTTCTCTGAGCTCAAATGCTACTAAAACCCGGGGATTGCACAATTATATCGTAGAAAACGGGGGAGAAGATCACCCTAATGCTAAATTGAAATTTAAACTCGGTGATATAGTTACGTCAACAATCGAAACAGCAGGCGGGGAAACAATTATTCTTACTCACGATACTAATCTTCCCAGACCGTATTCACTTGGGTTTAGAGTGCAGGGAACTAAAGGATTGTGGGAAGTAGATGGAAATAGGATATATGTAGAGGGGGTATCAAAACCACATCATTGGGAAGAAGCTACCAAATGGCTTGAAAAATACGATCATCCATTGTGGCAAAAATTCGGCAAACACGCGGAAGGAGCCGGTCATGGAGGAATGGATTTCTTTGTACTGAATGCTTTTGTTGAATCCGCAAAACAGAATATTGCTCCTCCTTTAGATGTCTATGATGCAGCTGCTTGGAGCTCAGTTACTCCATTGTCCGAAATGTCTATTGAAAATAACGGTGCTCCGCAAGATTTTCCCGATTTTACAAGAGGAATGTGGATAAAAAGAAAACCGTATAATTGGATGAAAGACACATATTAAACAACTAAAATACCCACAAAAAAAGAGCAATCCTCATACGAAGATTGCTCTTAAAATTTGATTTGTAGTTAATCAAACTATCTTACTGCATCTTTCAACGCTTTTCCAGGCTTGAATTTAACAAGATTCATTGCTGGTATCTTCAATTCAGCACCTGTTGCAGGGTTTTTACCTACTCTTGCTTTTCTTTTTGAAATAGAAAATGTGCCAAATCCTATGAATGCAGCCTTGTCTTCTTTAGTCAAAGCGTCTTGAATTCCGTCAAATGTAGCGTTGATTGCTTCTGTTGCTTGAGCTTTTGAAATATTTGCTTTCTCAGCTACCAATTTAATTAAATCTCCTTTGTTCATTTGTTAACTTTTAATTAATAAAAATAATTTTTGCACGGCAAAGGTATAATAAAAATCAATTATACAAAAAAAAATAACAAAAACTTTACAAATGCCTTATTTTAGGCATTTTGAACAAATATGATAAAATCATTATATATTATAAAAAATACAATATTATATTTTTATATGTGTAAGTGTTTTTTTTGTCCTCGAAATAGTCTCATTTTGTGAAAAATCGATATCGTTTTATTAAAAACAAATGCTTTGTACCAAAATATCATTCATTTTATGTAAATTTGTAATATATTTAAAAAATAAATCTATATAATAGCGATTGGGCATTATTATTTTTACAGGAAGCTATTGATTCTTAATTTGTTTTCTGTCTGCCCTTAACGTTTTAAAAAAAATGCAAAAATAAAAATATGTCAGATAATAAAGAGAAACTAAAAGCACTCCAAATGACAATCAATAAATTGGAAAAGTCATATGGTAAAGGAGTTATAATGAAATTGGGTGATAAAGCCATTGTTAATGTAGATACTATACCAACGGGGTCTTTGGGCTTGGATATAGCTTTGGGAATAGGTGGACTACCCAGAGGTAGAGTGATTGAAATATACGGTCCTGAATCTTCAGGTAAAACCACACTTGCCATTCACACCATAGCAGAAGCACAAAAAAAAGGGGGTATTGCGGCATTTATCGACGCAGAACACGCTTTTGACAGAAATTATGCGGAAGCTCTCGGTGTGGATATTGATAATCTGTTGATTTCACAACCTGATAATGGCGAACAAGCTTTGGAGATAACGGAAAACTTGATTCGTTCGGGAGCTATCGATATTATAGTGATTGACTCTGTTGCTGCATTGACACCGAGAAGTGAAATAGAAGGCGAAATGGGTGATTCCAAGATGGGATTGCATGCAAGATTGATGTCACAGGCTCTTAGAAAACTTACGGGTACTATTGGAAGAACCGGAGCAACGTGTATTTTTATAAATCAGTTGAGAGAAAAAATTGGTGTAATGTTTGGAAATCCTGAAACAACTACCGGAGGTAATGCATTGAAATTTTATGCTTCTGTAAGATTGGATATCCGTAAAGCCGGTGCTGCAATAAAGGATAAAGAGGGTAATATCATCGGTAATCCCGTAAAAGTGAAGGTTGCTAAGAATAAACTTGCTGCCCCATTTAAACTCGCATTATTCGACATTATTTATGGAGAGGGGATATCAAAAACTGGAGAGATTCTCGATATAGCTGTTGACTTGGATCTGATTAAAAAGTCCGGGTCTTGGTATGCATACGGCGATACTAAAATTGCTCAAGGACGGGTTGCAGCCGTACAGTTTCTTAAAGATAATCCGGAAGTTGCTGAAGAATTGGAGCAAATAATCAAGGAAAAGTATTTGCCTCATTTGTATGAGAATAAAGAGGAATAGAGTATTGTAAATTGTAAAATAAACTCGTTTTGGTATATTTTTAATGCACCTCATGCTAATTCAAAAGGAGTTCGATGTTAATAAGTTATTAATTTTAATGCTTTATGCAATGATTTTTATATTTTTTTGTTTATATTTGAGGATATTGTTTAATTCTTAAAAATTTTATAGATGAAAAATATTAAAAACTTAGCTCTTGTATTGGCGATGATTTTCTTCGCTCAGATAGCAATTGGTCAATCGGTACTCGGAGTTTGGAAAACCATAGATGATAAAACGGGTGAACCAAAGTCTCATGTGAAAATTTATAAAAAAGACGGAAAAGTTTTCGGTAGGGTAGTGAAACTATTGCCCAAAGCTACTACTAGTACATGTGATGGCTGTCCGGGTGACAAAAACGGTAAAAGCTTGCTCGATGTTGATATACTATGGGATTTGGAATCCGACGGTGACGGAGTTTGGGATGATGGTAAAATAGTGGATCCTGCTAATGGGAAAGTATATAGTTGTAAAATTTCTCTGGAATCAGAAGACAAATTGAAAGTAAGAGGATATATCGGATTTTCTCTGTTCGGGAGAACACAAATATGGTATAGAGTAAAATAATTATACTTATTTTTACATTTCAGATTAGAGGCAAGTTAACTAATTTGCCTTTTTCTTTGTAAACAATATTTGCTCAATGAATAGTATATTAAAAAAAATTGTTTTTATCTACTTTGTCATATCAGCTTCGATTGCTTTGGGGCAATTTGAAATGGCGGATTCAACAAATAAAGTTATCATTAAGCCTTTTAGTCCACCAGTAGGCGCTGTTATACAAAATTTGCTATATACTCCTGCAAAAATATTTCTTGCTCCCGATATATTTGGTGTTAATCACAATCTTTTGGATTATAGAGGGAAATCTGTTGTGTTATATTTTATAAATGAAGATTGTGCATCTTGTGTTGAAGGACTAAATGCTCTCGATGATTTGAAAAAAATATTGGGTGATGATATTGTGATATTTGCTTTTTCCAATTCAAGCAGGAAAAAATTGCTCGATTATTATAAAGGGAAAAAACAGAATTATAATATAATGTTCAATAGCAAAGTTTTCGGGGAGATGATGTATGCAGGTAGTTTGGGATACCCTAGACTGTTTTATATTGATAAGCAAGGATATACTACCAAAATAATTCCTAGTGAGACTTTTGATATTTCTACCGATATTAAGAATTTTATTATTAAAACGATAAGTGATATTGAAAAAGGGCGATAAGAAATACAGAATTAAAGAAATATTTTACTCTATTCAAGGCGAAGGATTTCATACAGGCAAACCGGCAATTTTCGTGAGGTTTTCTGGTTGCAATCTTTGGTCAGGTTTAGAAAAAGACAGGACTAATGCTATTTGTAAGTTCTGTGATACTGATTTTAGAGGGGTTGATGGAGACAATGGAGGTGTCTATGATGCAGAGGAGCTATTGGATAAAATAAAAGGAATAAAAGCAGCCTCCAAATGTAAGTTTATAGTGTTGACAGGAGGAGAGCCATTATTGCAATTGGACGAAGATTTGGTGAGGGGTTTTCACCAAAACAATTATTTTCTTGCGCTTGAAACAAATGGGACTGTACCGGTAGTCAAAGGAATGGATTGGGTCACCGTTAGCCCAAAAGCCGGATCAAAATTCATTCAAAAATCCGGAGATGAATTGAAGGTAGTGTATCCTCAAAATAATCTTGACTTGCCTTATTTCGAAAAATTGGATTTTAACCACTTCTATCTACAACCAAAAGAAGAGAATACAGCGAACGACAATGTTAAAAAAACACTGAATTATTGTCTTGATAACCCTGTTTGGAAATTGAGTCTTCAGATACACAAAGTGCTCGATATTCAATAAAAAAGGCTGCCTTTAAGTGACAGCCTTTGATAAGTTAAAACTTAACGTTTTTCATCGTTTTCTGAATCTTTTTCAATATCAAATACGGATCTGCGTTAGACGCAGGTCTTCTGTCTTCCAAATGCCCTTTCCAAGTCTTGCCTGTTGAAGAGGGAATCCTGATAGATGCACCTCTATCGCTAACTCCATAGCTGAATGTATCTATACTTTGAGTTTCATGAAGCCCTGTTAGCCTTTGGTCATTATCAGAACCATAGGCTTCCATATGTTCTTCATGAGATTTAGCAAAAGCTTCACATATTTGAGTCATCATTTCTTTTCCTCCTTTTTCTCTCATCTCTTTATTTGAAAAATTGGTGTGCATCCCGGAGCCATTCCAATCTCCCTTAATAGGTTTTGGGTGCAAATCAATAGTATATCCGTAATTTTCTCCCATTCTGTGTAGCATATATCTTGATATCATCAAGTCATCACAGGCTTTTAGCGAGCCTTTTGCAAATACTTGATACTCCCATTGTCCGAGCATTACCTCTGCATTGATACCGCTTATACCAAGTCCGGCATCCAAACATTCATCCAAATGAGCTTCAACAAATTCTCTGCCTGCAACTCTACCTGTACCAACGGCACAATAATAGGGACCTTGCGGAGCAGGGAATCCTCCCTTTGGAAATCCTAATGGTTTGCCATCAACAGTAATAACATATTCTTGCTCAAACCCAATCCACATGTCTTCTTGATCTTCAAGATCGTGTCGAGTATTGCTCTCATGGGGTGTTCCGTCAGGATTGTAAACTTCGCACAAAACAAAAAAAGCATTTCTTCTACCGGGGTCAGGATAAGACCTTACCGGAATTAATGACAAGTCTGAGAAGTTTCCCTCGGCTTGTTTTGTTGAACTACCGTCAAAAGCCCATTCAGGTAATTTTGATACGTCACCATCGAATGAATCCATTTCGATAACTTTAGTTTTACTTCTGAAGTTTCCCTCAGGTTTGTATCCGTCTATCCAAATGTATTCAAATTTAATTTTAGCCATAGTTTTTAATTTATAAAATAATTGAATATTACACCATTAAAAGCGCAAATCTAATAATCTTTAGTTTAAATTGTACTAAATTATATATTCTTTTTTCTATTATTTATCTATAAATGATTTTCTTTTATTGGCTTTATCATGGTTTTGAGGGTAACCACCATATCTTTATAGGTATTTGCTTCTGCGATACAAACTTAGTTATTTGGTCTTGTCTTGACGAGTATCGAAATGCAACTTATGGGGATTCGTTATTCACTCCGAGTCTTAAAACTTTTAATACTTTACCTTTTTGGTCAAATATTCTCACCAAGTACATACCGTTTCTAAGACCGGAAGTATCGAATACGCCGTCTCTATCATTATTTTGAGTCTTTACTCTTTTTCCTATTAAATTATAAATCTCAATTTTTCCTATAGTTACTTTAGAGTCAATTTTGTAAAAATCCATGACCGGATTGGGGTAAATCCTAATACTATTATGGTTACCGGAAATATGATTTTTTACTATCTTTATATCCCCGCTTTTAGAGCTTTGTGCATACACAAAACTTATTCCAAAAACAAAAAATAAAAGTATGTAAATTCTTAATTTCATCAGTCCTTTTGTATTATATTGACGTATTCTCGATACAAATGTAGCAAAATAAAATCAAAATTAATAATTTTTTAACAATATTTAACTATTTCACCTCTACTTATTATAAAAATATGTAATATATAGAATAATTTATCTCATTTTTCTATTATACTTCTTATTGATGCAAATATTTTACATTATGCTGCAAAAGCTGAAAAAAAATACCGGGGATCACTTAAACAAAAAGAGCTGCCTTTTTAAGCAGCTCTTTTTGCAACTAAGGTAGTTGTCTTTCCATATACAAACAGATGATAAAGATTAGTATCTGTTTGTCTCAAGTGTATTTTTAAGGTCGATTTTTGGTAATATTGAGTCGAACTACCTTAATCACCTTATTTGAATTGTCCAATATTCTTACCAAATACATACCGTTTCTCAAATCGGATACATTGTAAAAATTGTAATAATTATTATTAATGGACTTTATTTTTTTACCTATCAAATTATAGATCTCTACTTTGCTTACCTCGGTATCAGTCCAAATGCTAAAATGGTCGGACGTTGGGTTTGGGGAGATATATAAGCTATTTGATACAATATCTTTAGTCGCTGTATGAAATCTTGTTCTGAAAATCAATGGTAATGTATCTACTACATTTGTAAAATCTTTATCATCATACATTTTCAAGACTAGCATCCCCGTATCGGCTGCATTATGGTCAAAAAAATGGAAACTCCAAAATTGAGTACTATCTGGCTCCAATATATTCGGACTATTTTTTGAAGAATGATCATAATTTGGCGGATAGCAGTTTTGGGAATCACAAATTAAAAATTTCCAAGGGCTGTTAAACGATACTGTTTCTACTCTCCAGTATAATTTTTTTGTTTCGTTACTTTTGTTTGTAAGAAATACTTCGATTATATTTTCGGAGTTCGTAACAAATGTATCGACTAAAATTGTGTCTTCATCAAATTCGACATCTGATTCGTTAGGAGAAAAAAGTTTGTTGGTACTGTCATCTACCAAAAGATTCGTCTTATGTACATCTTGTGCATTAAGAAAAAATGTAAATATGACAAGTATAAAAAATAGTAAATTTTTTTTCATAATATGAGATTTGAAATAATTAATAAATCAAGCATACAAATTTAATATATTCTAATAAAAAAATTCAAATATGTATTCTGTATTGCAAAAAAACACAAAAATATCCATTAATCAACAATTATATGGAAATATTTCTTTATAGGATTGGATTTTAGTATTAAAAACGTTGCAATATGTTGATGATAATTTAAAAAATGATGTATTTTTGAGCAAAATTATTGCATATGAATTTATTATTATTAATTCAAGATTCTGTTGTAATCGACACAACCGGTTTCCGTTATAGAGTAGGTTACACCTTAGCCAGTTGGTTGCCATTTCTGATTATCGTCTTTATTTTTCTTATGATAATTAGAAAGAGGTACAGACTGGAAAAATAATAAGCCTTTTCTGTTATTGCTACTATATTAGCGTGAGTTCATTATATGGCAACTTATCAGGATAATCGGTATTGTAATTCAATCCCCTGCTTTCATGTCTGTTTTGTGATGACCTGGTTACCAAATATGCTATTGTAATCAGATTTCTCAATTCACTAAGTTGTTCTGAAATCACACTCGATTTGTATAATTCCTCAGTCTCTTTATAGTACAACAGTATTCTGTTTATCGCTCTTTTAAGCCTTATGTTGTTTCTTACTATTCCGACATAACTACCCATTACATCCCTGATTTCTTTTAAGGATTGTGTGATCAAGACCATCTCCTTTGGCTCTTTGGTACTGGTAATATTCCAATCGGGAATTTCATTATTGATTTGGATATTATCGATTTCATTTGCTATATTCTCACTGATATTGTGAGCATAGACCAGTCCTTCTAAAAGCGAATTTGAAGCCAGTCTGTTTGCACCGTGCAAACCGGTATATGTAGCTTCTCCTGCCGCATATAGATTATTGATAGAAGTCTTTCCCTTTTTGTCAACAACTATTCCCCCGCAAAAATAGTGGCAAGCAGGAGCTACGGGAATCATATCTGTCATCGGGTCTATACCTTCACTAATGCATTTCTCATAAATATTAGGGAAATGTTTTACGAAGTCATTTTTTTCAATATGTCTCACATCTAGAAATACATTGTTTACACCTCGAATTTTCATCTCATTATCAATCGCTCTTGCTACTATATCCCTTGGAGCCAACGAGCCTCTCTTGTCATATTTCATCATAAAGTCTTCCCCGTCTTCAGTACGAAGTATTCCTCCGTGTCCTCTCACGGCTTCTGATACCAAGAAGTTAGGGGATTCCTCGATTTTTGTATATAATGCAGTAGGGTGAAATTGAACAAACTCCATATTGGCAATCCTTCCTTTAGCCCTATAAACCATAGCTATTCCATCTCCGGTAGCTCCTTCCGGATTGGTAGTTATGGAGTAAAGTTGACCTGCACCACCTGTGGCGATTACGGTTGTTTTTGCCAAAATAGTCTCAATAACCAAATCCTTTTTATTAAAGACATAAGCTCCAAAGGCTTTGATGCCTGGTGTTACTTTTGAGATTATTCTTCCTAAATGATGTTGAGTTATTAATTCTAAAGCGAAAAAATTCTCATGTACATTGATATTATTTATAGATTTCACCATTTCTATCAATGTTCTTTCCACTTCCCAACCGGTAATATCTTTATAGTGCAATACTCTGTTTTCGGAATGTCCTCCTTCTTTACCGAGTTCAAGATTGCCATTGTCTTTTTTGTCGAATCTGGCTCCCCATTCTATCAATTCTCTGACTCTTTTGGGACCTTCGGTAATTACCATCTCCACAGTTTCCAAATCATTCAATTCGTCGCCGGCGTCCATAGTGTCAGCGATATGTTTTTCAAAGTTATCTTTTTCTATATCCCAAACAGTTGCGATTCCACCTTGAGCAAATTTAGTATTGGAGTCATCTATTTTGTTTTTAGTGACAATGGTTATTTGCAAATCAGGTCTTTTTTTTGCCAGTTTTATTGCCAATGTCAATCCTGCAACTCCTGAGCCTATTATCAACACATCGGTTGTTTTCCTTTTTATTGTTTCTCTATTTTTCACTTCAAAATTATTTGATTATCTTTAAACTTAAATCCAAGATTCCTGCTGAATGAGTCAAAGCACCTGAAGAAATATAGTCAACACCTGTTTCAGCTACTTTTCTCACGGTTTGCAAAGTTATTCCTCCTGAAGCTTCTGTTTCAAATCTCTTATCTACAGTGCAAACAGCTTCTTTTAATAATGCCAATTCAAAATTATCAAGCATTATTCTGGTGACACCACCTATTTCAAGCACCTCATTTAGCTCAACTAAGTTTCGTACTTCTATAGTAATACCTAAATTTAGATTATTCTCTTTTTGATATTTATGGACACGGTTTATCGCATTGGCAATACCTCCGCTTGCGTCAATATGATTGTCTTTTATCATAATCCAATCATATAAACCATCTCTGTAATTATAACATCCACCGATTCGTACGGCCCACTTTTCAAGGGGTCTCAGTAGAGGAGTTGTTTTTCTGGTATCGAGAATTTTTACCGGTAAGCCCTCAACTTCATGAGCAAATTCAGCGCTAATTGTAGATATGCCACTTAGCCTTTGCATTGTGTTCAGAACAAGCCTTTCTGTTTTTAGTAATGTCCTGGAACTACCCTCCACGGTAAAAGCCACATCCCCGTAATTGACAACATCACCATCTTTAATGAAAGGATCAAATTTTATATTTTTGTCCACATATTCAAAAATCATTTTCGAAAGCTCTACTCCGGCAATAATTCCGGGGTCTTTTACAAGTAATTTTGCTTTGGAAACAGAATCTGCCGGTATGCAGGCATTCGAAGTGTGGTCACCGGCGCCAATATCCTCTTTCATCGAGTTCTCCACAAACCACTTTAAATACTTTTTGTCTATATTCTTCATTTTAATTATTTTATTCTTGACTATTTTTTATGTATGTATCCACATAGTTTGGACGTATATACTGTATGCTTACAAGCTTTGGTTTTTTTACGATTGATACCGGATAAGATACTGAATTGACAGAATCTTGATCTATATACACATGGGCAGAAAAATCCTCAGAGCTAACTTTATTGAATTTGCTCAACCCTATAAGAAAAGATACTTCGACAAATGAGGGTAATACCTCTATATTTTCTTTTTGGATACCTTGAACATTTACAGGAAGCATCATTTTTTTTTCGGTGTATTCCTCGACAGGTATATTTAACTTGACCTCGGATCTGCTCAGAGATAATTTATCTCTTTTGGGAGATTTTAGCTTTATGTTTTCAACTATAGATTTAGAAATATTAGAATAGCTTTTATTAATAGTACTCCAATTTGTGATTTTGGTCAAGTAAGTCTTAGGTCCTGTAATCAAAATTGAATCCGGAGTAGAGGTAATCCCGGACTTTAGTCCATGCAATTTCTCAAAATTCACTTTGCAATTAATTTTTACCGGCACTTTTTTAGTAGTTTTCAAATCAATGCTCAAAGCTTTGGAGGGGAATATTATATTTACTATATCAATATTTAGCCGGGAGGTTTCGGCACTGAGTCTTTTTGCGATATCATCACTGCTCAATATTTTTGAATTGGGAGGCAAGTTGATTTTTAAAGGATTTTTTTTGTTGTGCCTATTTTCAAAAATAAGGTCAACGCCTTTGCCTTCCAAGGTTACTTTAGCTTGGTACAGTGAGCTATTTAAGACAATCAGACTATCGGGAGCGATTACTTCTACCCAAATATCTTTGGTATAGCTCGATTTTTTATTCAATACTGTGCTAATCCAAAAAAGAGTCGCGATTGCAACAAAAATTAAATAAGAGATTATCTTTCCCTTGTTTATTTTTATCATTTTTTCTTTTCGCTATTTAGAGCATCGGTCATTTCTTTGGATACCGCACTTTTGAAAACTTTGATATAAGTCTTCGGATCTATTTGAATAAATACAAAATCATCCTCGATTTTATTTATTTTTCCAATGATTCCACTATTTGTTGCGACTTCTTGACCTTTTTCAAGAGAATTGGAAAATGCTATTTGCTGCTTTTGCTTTTGTGCTTGAGGTCTAATGATGAAAAAATAGAAAACAAGTAATATTCCACCAAATAATACCATATTTATCATTCCTGCTCCTCCGGCTGACTGTAAAAATATTTCGTTAATCATAAGTTTCGTTTTTTTAATTATTTTAATTATCTTTTGGAATTACATATCCTTTCATTGTTAAAGTTGTCATATTCGGAAAAGTATTTGCAAATATTTTAACTTTTTTATTTTGACTTAATTTTTTGCCTTTTGAATCAAAAACTACTGTTATCTCTCCTGTTGCTCCGGGCCTGAAAGGGTCTTTTGAGAAACTTGGTACAGTACAACCGCAAGTTGTTTTATGATAAAGAAGAAATAAATCTTTTGTTCCTGTGTTTTTAAATTTGAATGAATGCTTTACTACATCGCCTTCCTTGATTTTACCAAAATCGTAAGTTGTCTCATCAAAGGTAATAATAGCCATTTTTGAGGTATCTACTTCTCCGTCTTTGGTCGGAATTGCCAGTTGTTCGGACATATCTGCAGAAGATTTGGCAAAGCCATCATCTTTTTTCATATCAGACTTGCATGAGCTTAACAAAGCAAAACTAACAAGCAAAAAATAAATACTTCTAATCATAATCTAAATTTTTGCAAAATTAATAAAAAATGAATCTAAAAACAATTATCAAGAACAATCATTTGTTTTTAGAAATTATAAACGAAAGCCATCCTGTAATCAAGCGGAAAAAATATTTGGTTGCTATCAGGATTGACATTATACAAAAGTGTCAGAATCGTACTCCACTTGGAGGAAGAATAATACCGGTACCCACCACCGATATAAGTCATTAAATATGGATTTTGTGATTTGCCATTTGTGTCAAAAGTGGTCAAATACATCTTGTCCACCTCCAACTGGGCAAAATATGATTTGTAGATATCAGCATTTATAAGTCCACCAAATCCAAAATCAAAAACTCTGTAATTTGGAGCACTACCTCTGGTCCAATAGTAAGCATAATTACCGTGTAAAATAAGCCCTGTTCTTATGCTGTTTGTTATTTTGTAACCACCCATGAGAGATAGTCCGGTGCTAAATACACCATTTCCAATACTGATATTCCCAATATTGATTCCGTACCACAATTGTTCTTTAAATTCTTTTCTCGGCTCTTCTTTTTTTGAACTTTGAGCATTGCCGATATTTACGATAATAAGTAATGCGAAAATGAACAATGATTTCAAAGTTATGTTGTAATATTTAGTCATAGTATTATGTTTTATTATTTCTCAACGACATTGTTGTTGATTAAGTATATTTTCATATGCTATGTTTTATTAATTAGCAAATCGTTTATTTATGAAAATATATATTTATACATTATTTCTTTTCTTTATCACCAATAGTAACATCACAGGACAGCAAAGGTTTATATCTTTGTTTGAACCTGTAGATAATTCTTCAATAGCTTCGAGAAATATTGTCGAAGTAAAGAATGCAGTTGTTGCAAAAATCAATCAAACTTTTCTTGATGAAGTATCCCTTGAAGAAAATTCGATACTGACAACATCTATTCCTTTGAACAGTTATGGAGACAAAGTTGATTTGGATTTGGTACAATTCGAGCTTTTGTCAGATGATTTTGATGTTTTAGACTCTGATGAGGAGTCAATGGAGTATTCTCACGGAAAATACTTTTCAGCTATTTCTCAAGACAAGCAAGCGATGGGAGCATTTAGTTTTTATCGAGATAGGATGATGGGGGTCCTTAGTTCTGAAAACGGCGTAGTATATAATATTGGTCAGATTTCAGATGAAACTAATAAGTATATTATCTATCGTGATGTGGACTTGAATACAGGTTTTAGTTTTTATTGTGATTCAGATGATGAATATGAGGAGATGGATGATTTGCACGATATTGAAAAAATAGTAAAAAGGGGAAATAAATGTATCAACCTCTATGCGGAAGCCGATTATGCATTGTATGTTAAAAATGGAAAAAGTATTAGCAGAACTGTTGATTATGTACTGGGGCTATTTGCAGAAAGCGCCTTGCTTTACAAAAAAGAGGGCATTAGTATAAAAATTGATAAAATCAAGGTTTGGGATACCAAAGATAATTATAGCACCAAAGCTTCTCATGATGCATTGGATCAATTTGTCCGAAAAAATAAAAACAAAGACATGGATTTGGGGCTGTTATTGGCTCTTGGAGCAGAGGGCCTTGGTGGGGTAGCATACATCAATGGGCTTTGCACTCAGAGAAGACATTTTGCATACGCCAATATTAAATATTCCTATAAAAATGTGCCTACATACTCGTGGTCGGCTATGGTAATTACTCATGAATTGGGTCATAATTTGGGTTCAAGACATACCCATTCTTGTTCATGGAATGGAGATTATTCACAGATTGATGATTGTGGAAATTTATATTATTACAAAAATGGAGAAACCCCTGAGGGGAAGTCTTGTTTTGACAAAGACAATCCTATTATACCGGCTGACGGCGGTACGATTATGAGTTATTGTCATCTTATTGGATCTGCAGGAATTAATCTATCCAAGGGATTTGGTAATCAGCCAAATAAAGTTATAAACAGGGTGGTCAATAATGCGGATTGTCTGGATTCGTGCATAGGCTATGGTGAAGAAAGTCCGGTTGCAAAGTTTGATGCGATAAGGGATTTTACTTGTGTAGGTGGGGAGTTAAAGTTTTACGATAAGTCTGCCAATCATCCGGATGAATGGATTTGGTTTTTTGAAAACGAAAGTGGAATTGATACCGCCTATCACAAATATCCTAAGATGAGATATAATAGGCTCGGCACATATGATGTGGGGCTGATAGCTATCAATGCTGTAGGGAAAGATACCCTTTTTAAAAAAGATTATATAAAAGTAATAGAAGGACCAACGGCAGATTTTGATTATGAGTTTATCGAAAAAAACAGAGTCAAATTTACAAATAAGTCAAAACTGTCTAATTCTTATTTTTGGAGATTTGGAGATGGTCGCATTAGTTTAGGAAGTAATCCCAAACACAAATATAGAGAAGGAGGGAAGTATCTGGTTGAGCTATGGGCAAATCGAGACACTTGTAGTACAAAAGCCTATTACTCTGATACTGTTGAGGTGAATATCCCTTACGAGGCAAGGTTTTCTTCATCTATCCGGGATATTTGCATAGGCGATACCGTGATTTTCAAACCCTTAAATGAAAACTATGATTCAGTAGAATGGAGTTTTAAAAATGGTGTTATCATCGATGATATCGATGGTGAAGTGAGTGTATTGTATCAGGAATCCGGAAACTTTAGCGTGAAGATGATCGCTTTTTCACAGTATGGAAATGATACCTTATACAAAGGAGGATATATACATGTTCTCGCAAGCCCTGAGCCGGATTTTGAATATACTATCAATAACGATACTATTACATTTGTCAATAAAAGTCAAAACAGTACAGGATATATTTGGTATTTGGATGGGACGAAATTTAGTCTTGGAGCAAATCCAATATATAAGTTTGACCAAAAGTCTGAAATTACAGTAAAGCTAATCGCAATAAATAAATGTGATAGCAGCGTTTTAGTGAAAGATATCATCACTAATGCTATTGGAGAATATGATGGTTTGAAAAATATTCATATTTATCCAAACCCTAATTCAGGAGAATTTAGATTTATTGCTGATAAAATATATCGAGATATAGATGTTTTACGGATATACAATGTTTTTGGTGATCTGGTATATAAAAAGACATTTTTGGAATTAAAAAAGCTTAATGGTGAATATACTGTTGATATTAAAGGGATAAAACCGGGATTATATTATATGAGTATTGTAAGTGATAAAAATATAATTTGTAAAAAAGTATTTTCGTTGATAAAAAAGTGATTTTTATTTTGATTTTTGTGAAAATAAATATTATTTATATTACTTTAGCGTAGTTTTTTTATGAATTTGGATATGACCATTGTATTTAATTTAAAATATAGTTTGGTGTATCAGGTGTATTAAGTTAAAAACGAATTAATTATTTCAAATAAAAAATCAAGTATGAATTTTAAGATTTTTGTGCTTTTCTTTGTCTTATTGACGATTAATAACACAATGTTTTCTCAAAAGCAAGAGGATATTTCAAGATTGTTTACCAAATCTGAATCAATTTCCCCAAGAGCTATCGGACTTGCAGACGATATGGTTGCACTAAAAATAGATAAGTCTTTTTTAAGTGAAATGTACAGGAAAAAGGATTATGATATTTCTTTGACTCTTCCTATCTCGGCTGATGAGACAATTACCATGGAAATGTCAAGGTATTCGGTTTTGAATGAGGGGTTTATTCTTCGAACTTCAAAAGGTGATACTATTACAGATTATGAGCCGGGGCTTTTTTACAAGGGTAAAATTACAGGTAGGGAAGGCTATGCTACTTTGAATGTGTTTAAGGATCAGGTAATGGGAATTATTGCCATTAAAGGGATTGGGAATATTGATTTGGTAAAGATGAATGGAAGTGATATTGATTATGTGGTTTACCAAGATAGAAAAGTCAAGATTGAAAAAAATAGTAAGTGTGATACTCCTGATTATCCTGTTGATCACAATGATAGTGATGAACGCATTACTAAAATTACTAAAAGGTCTGATTTCGGAATGTGCTTTTATATAGAGGGAGATTATGCTTTATATCTAGATAAAGGAAGTGTCCAAGCTGCCACAGATTATATTACTGCGCTTTTTGCCGAGGTGGAAGTATTGTACAATGAAATTGATGTTAGTTTAGGTATAAATGAGATTATGATTTGGGAAGAGCCTGATGGATATGATCAAAATAGTTCTGAGGTAGCTTTGGAACAATTTAAAGCTAATAATCCTAATCCAAATGGCGGATTGGCCAGCCTTTATGCTCTTGGTGGTAACGGTACAGGAGGATTGGCTTGGTTGGATGTGCTTTGTCAACCGGATTGGAATTACGCTTATATGAATATAAATTCAGGTTTTAATTCAGTGCCGACTTATTCATGGTCTGTTGAGGTCGTTGCCCATGAGGTTGGTCACAATTTTGGGTCACGTCATACACATGCATGTGTATGGAATGGTAATAATACACAAATTGATGATTGCGGTCCTGAAGCCGGATATAATGAAGGTGATTGTTACGATCCTAATAATCCAATATTACCTGATGCAGGAACCATCATGAGCTATTGTCATCTTGTAGCTGGAATTGGAATTGACTTTAATTTAGGGTTTGGAAATCAACCGGGGACTTTGATAACAAATCATTATAATGCTGCTCCTTGTGTAGGTGATTGTACCTTGGGGCAAGAGGCTCCTGTGGCAGACTTTGAGGCTGACCCGGAGGTGGTATGTGAGGGAGATATCGTTTATTTCACTGATTTGTCCACAAATGAACCCACTACTTGGACATGGACTTTTGATGGAGGAGATCCTGATGTATCAGATGAACAAAATCCTGAAGTGACTTATTATGATGCAGGTACTTATGATGTGACACTTGTTGTTTCAAATAGTGGTGGAGAGGATGACATGGTTAAAGAAGATTTTATTACAGTAAATCCTGTTGCTATTCCGGAGTTCTCATATGAAATATTTAATGATAATGAGGTTCATTTTACCAATTTATCTGAATTGGCAACTACATATTATTGGGATTTTGATGATGGAGAAGATAGTAATGAGGAAAATCCTATACATACATATACATCGGATGGAACATATCAAGTCACATTGTATGCATCAAATGATGAATGTTCAGAGCCGCAAGAATATACATTATACATAGATATTGTTACACATCCTACAGCTGGCTTCACTATGGATCATCACGAAGGTTGTAAACCGGATACAATACACTTTTTTGATAGCTCCAGCGATAATGTTGATACAAGGTATTGGCTTTTTGAAGCCGGTATTCCGGCAAGTTCTACCTTGAAGAATCCTATTGTAAGATATGATACAGCAGGTAAATTCAATGTCCAATTGATTGTCTATAATGCCTTGTATTCAGATACCGTTAAGTATGTTGATACAATCTATATTCACGATAAACCCAAAGCTGATTTCATATACACCATTAATGGTAATGTAGTGACGTTTACTAATAAAACATTTGATGGAAATACATTTAATTGGAATTATGGAGATGGAACAACATCAACGGATACAAATACGGTTCACACTTATTCAAATGGTGGAGATTATAATGTAAGACTTATTGCCACCAACGGCTGTGGTAAAGATACTATTACAAAACAAATACATTTGACTTTGGAAGCACATGCAGATTTTACTGTTGATACTACCAAGGGGTGTGTTGTTTTTGATGCTGGTTTTCACAGTTTAGCCAATACCGATAATATTAGTTGGATATTTGAAGGTGGTATTCCCAATACATCAAATCAGCTGCATCCTGTTATTCAGTACAATAATCCGGGTACTTTTGATGTAACAATGTATGCAACGAATAATCTTGGGAAAGATACATTAATTAGAAATGATTATATTGAGGTAATCCCTCCACCAACGGGTGATTTTACTTCTGTAGTTTCAGGAAATGTTGCTGATTTTACTCAGACTACTACCAATATAGATGGTTTTGTTTGGGATTTTGGAGATGGAGCTACTTCAACGGAAATAAATCCTAGTCATACTTATGCAAATGATGGTACTTATGTTGTGAAATTCAAGTATTATAGTGTTTGTGATACTATAACAAAAACTAAGAATGTGGTTGTGGCAAATCCTCCTCTTGCAGGCTTTTCATATGATGTGTCCAGTGGTTGTGGACCTTTGACAGTACATTTTACCAATACATCATCTGCAAATAGTGATTCGTTTAATTGGACTTTTGAAGGAGGTACTCCGGCAAGTTCTACAGAGGAAAATCCTACTGTTGTATTTAATGATAAAGGAAAATACGATGTGTCATTGGAGGTGGTGAATTCCGTTAGTTCCAATACTAAAACGGAAGTGGATTTAGTAGAAGTTCTTGGAGTTCCCTCACCTGATTTTACGACAGCTTCAAATGAATTGGATGTGACATTTACATATAGTGGAGAGACAGCATCTAATATTAATTGGGATTTTGGAGATGGAACAACTGGTACCGGTAGTATAGTAACTCATACTTATGCTTCACAAGGTGATTATATGATAAATGTTACCGCCACTAACGCATGTGGTACTGGCGATATGAGTAGGGAAATATCTGTTGCGTCATTACCTACTGCAATGTTCAACAGCTATCCAAGTTCCGGGTGTGCTCCTCTTGAGGTAACATTTACAAATCTTTCTACATCTGCAAATTCGATTTTGTGGAAATTTGATAGTGGAGACCCTGAAATAGCAGCCAATGATAATGCACCTACTGTGAGATATTCGTTGGGAGGTGAATTTGATGTGACTCTGATTGCTTTTGGGAATAATGGTAATGATACGATGACTACTGAAGGAGCAGTAATTGTTGATGCCGGGCCGGATGTCGATTTTTCTTATACAAAAAACAGTGGAGAAGTGGCTTTTACAGCTGAATGTTCAAGCGACGCAAATAGATTTGCATGGGATTTTGGTGATGGTAATTTGAGCTTAGAAAAGAATCCTATTCATCAATATACTTCTACCGGTACTTATACCGTTAAGCTTTTTGCCAATAATGACTGTGGACAACAAGTAAAATCTCAAGAGTTAAGTGTACAAGTAACTGGAACTAAAGAAATATTTTTCAATGAACTCAAATTGTACCCCAATCCTAATGAAGGAGAGTTTTATTTGAGTATTGATGTAAAAGAGGAAGGCGAATATACTATTAAAATATATGATTTGAGAGGTAAATTGGTTAAGCAAAAACCTGTAATACTCAATTCAGGTAAGAATACTGAGAAGTTTACCGGTACTGAATTTGGTTCAGGTAATTATATTATGAGGGTTGAGAAAGGGAGCAAAAAATACGATTTACTTTTTAATGTAAGATAATATATTTTAAAATAAAAACAGGCTGCCTGAAGTTTAGGCAGCCTGTTTTTTTATATTAACCTGTATTTCGAGACTTTGTTAGAGTAAAACCAAATGTCTAACTTTGAATTGTAGAAGCAAAAGCTTGAGAAAATACTGTAGATTAAGAACCGTCACAACTCCCTTCCCTTGCTAAGGAAAGGGGCGGGGATGGGTTCTTACATTTTGAATTATCAACAACTTTGTGGTTAAGTTAGATGGAACAAATCATTTGGTTAGCTTGAAAATGATAGGCAGGGTAAACCAGACATTAACGGCTCTTCCCGCTTGCTTGCCGGGAGTCCATTTTTCTTTCATCTGTTTCATACCCAAAATTGTTTTTAAAGCTGCATTGCCACATCCTCCTCCAATATCTCTAAGTATTTTTACCTTGGACACATTACCCTTTTTATCTACTATAAATTTTAATGTAACCTTTCCTTCAATTCCCGTTTCTTGTGCGACTTTAGGATACTTCAAATTGCTGTATATGTATTCATAGAGTTTTTTTGTAGCACATGATCTCCTTTCGTTTTTATCGCTCAAATCATTGCATCCGGGGAAAAGAGGCATTTCCTCTGCAAAAGTGACTATTTCAGGAATCTCCTCCTTTGGTTCAGGTTTGGGCATTGCCTGAGGTATGTCATTTGTTATGGACTCTTCGGGTGCTTCCACTACATCATCTATCATGATATCTGAGGGGATAAATTCAGGTTGATCATCATCGATTATTTGTTCCTCAGGTATTAATTCCAAGACAGGTGGTGGTGGGATCTTCTTCGGTTCTTCCCAGGTAATAGGTATTTCTATCTCTATTTCATCTATAGATGGAAATTCACAATAAGTTGTCATCATCGCATAGGATTTTGTAGTCCAATTGAATATTATCAAAACGGTTAGTATTGAAATTGCGTAGCTGAATAATAGTATAGATTTTCTGAATGTAAAAATATTTTTTTTGATATCTGTGTTGATATTATATTTAGGTAATAACAAATTCTTGAAAAATATTATTAGAAGAGCTAAAGCAGATGCCAATAGACCTAAGAAATATATAATCTGAATACCGGAAATATTATAATTCATAATGGTGATTTTAAAGATTAAAAAATAAGATTTAATTGTTTTAAATAAATCAATCTTAAAGAATGTCAAAAAACACTTCAATAAATTCCAATTCCAAATCGGAAACTGCGATTGATTAATATACCGGTATGTTATAATTGCAATTATCAAGAAATAAAATATCAATGTATTTTTTCTTATTTATTCCTTGATACACTTATTAGATGTTTATATGGGGCGATTGGTTGTGTGAGACACGATCTGAAAAGACAATTTGGCTAAAAAATAAAATACGCCCAATACAATAGGCTAAAAAAAAGAGCCTATTTAAAACTTACTTCTAAAAGTGAATTTTAAATAAACTCTTGGCGTGATGAACAAATAAATGATTATTTGTTCAAAGCTTTTCTTATAAGACCAATAATCGCCATCACTATTCCTCCTCCTACACCTCCACCGGCAACACTGCCTAAAATACTGGATAAATCCATGCTTCCGCTTGATGCAGCGGCTCCCAATGCAGGAGATAACATCCCCAATACTTGTCCACCAAGACCACCTCCCAAAATTCCTGCAACAGAGTTCCACAATGTGCCAAGTGAAATATTCTTAAATAAGGAACCCGCGACATTTCCACCCAAAGCTCCGCTTAATAATTGTATGATTAATGCTAACATAATATAAAATTTTAGTTAATAAATAAAGTACAGGCAAATATAATGAAAATTATTTTAATAAATGAATATTTTTATTATTTTAACATTTAGCTTGTATTGGATCTTGACTTTGCTGCCTAAAGTAACAATATCCGCATAATGAATAATTTTAGATGGATTTGGATTTTAATAAATTTGATAGTGGCTTATTATCAGTTGATTGAACAAAATGGAGTTTTTGTTAAAAAAAAATCTATTTGTGCTGATATTTTTTCGTGTTAGATTTGGTTTTTGTTTTAGATGTCTTGAAAAATTGCCAGAATATTTGTTTTTATTTGTAAAATGGTGTATATTTATGCGTAGAAATGGAAGATACAAGAAAGTCATTTATTGATTCGGGTACTGCTCTATGGAGAAAGATTCTATTTTACTTGGCTCCACTATTGGCTCTTTACATTATTTTTTTCGTTGATATCAATCCTGATAGACCCGCAATTGCAAATACATTGGCTGTAGCTATATGGATGGCGCTATGGTGGGTTTCAGAAATAGTGCCTTTGGCGATTACAAGTCTTTTGCCTGTAGCATTGTTCCCCTTATTAGGTATTATGAACGGTAAGACTGTTTCAAAAATCTATTTCAATCATATTATCTTCCTTTTTATTGGTGGATTCTTAGTTGCTTTAGCCATTCAAAAGTGGGGTTTACACAAAAGGATTGCTATAAAAATACTGCAAATTGTCGGTTTAAGCCCGGGAAGGATATTATTTGGTTTTATGTTTGCAACTGCATTTTTGTCTATGTGGATTTCCAATACTGCTACCACTATGATGATGGTTCCCATATTATTATCAATTATTTTAAAATTGGAAGAATTGAATGGAAGAGAGAAAGTGTCTAATTTTGCAGTTGGTTTGTTATTGGCTACCGCATATAGTGCCTCTGTTGGTGGGATTGCTACATTAATAGGAACTCCTCCAAACTTATCATTTGCCCGAATTTTTGATATTTATTTTCCAAATGCTCCAGAAATTGCTTTTGCAGATTGGTTTGTTTTTGCATTACCCATAAGCATCATTATGTTTACTATTTTGTATTTTTATCTCTATTCAGTTTTTATTAGAAAAGATAGAAAATGGAAAAATATTTCCAAAGAAACCTTACAAGGTGATTATAATCAAATGGGAAAAGTATCCTATGAACAAAAAATCATTGGAATTATCTTTTTTTTGACAGCAGTTCTATGGATTTTCAAATCGAATATAAACATTGGTTTCGTTCATATAAAAGGATGGTCAAACCTGTTTCCTAATCCTAAATTTATAAACGATGGGACAATAGCAATTTTTATGGCATTATTACTATTTATCATTCCTTCAAAAAAAGAAAAAGATAGTTTTTTAATGGATTGGAAAGCCGCAGAAGATATTCCTTGGGAAATCATTTTGCTTTTTGGAGGAGGGTTCGCTTTAGCCAGTGGCTTCAAAGAAAGCGGACTTTCAATATGGGTTGGAGAACAATTAATGTTTTTGAAAGGAGTTCATCCATTATTTATTATTATTAGCATTGCAATAATTGTAACGTTTTTAACGGAATTGACCTCAAACACAGCAACAGTAGAGACTTTTTTGCCAATATTAGCAGGTCTTGCAGTAAGTATTGAGACAAATCCCTTAATGTTCATGCTTCCTGCCACTATTGCAGGATCAATGGCATTTATGCTGCCGGTTGCCACACCTCCAAATGCTATTGTTTTTGGAACTAGAAAAGTCCGGATTACCGAAATGATCAAAACCGGATTGTTTTTGAATATTGTAGGTGCTATAATATTGGCACTATTAGTTTATTTCTGGGGCACATATATTTTTGATATCGATTTAAATGTTTTTCCTGATTGGGCAAAGGAGGTGAAATGATATAATTGTGGTTCTGTTTAACCTCAAATTAATTTACTCTGTCAACAAATGGATAGCTGATTCTGGAAGAAGGGAATACCCCAATTGTGCATATGGATGTACCTTCGCTTCCGAATGGAATATACAATATAAACCTAAGGTCAAATGGAAGGCAGATTGCAACAAGATCCTTTGTGAAAACTAAGTAGTGTGTACCTGGACTTTTTAGGTATTCTCTCTGATACCTTTTCTTGCAGATACTAAATTGAATTATCGTATTGTCAAACAATTCTTGAAATTAATTGTCTAAGTTTATATTATAAATTATCTTTGGATTTTTTTAAAAATATAAACAAATGAAAAAGTCATTAATTCTATTTCTGGGTTTAAGCCTATTACTCGCATCTTGCAAAGTAAAAGAATATCATACCAATAAAGAAGAGGCAAATACTCATAAAAAAGATACAAATAAAGAAGAAGTCCAATACCATGGAAAAGAATATAAACTCAAAGGAGATGAAGACCTGAAAGATCTAAAATATCCCCAAGAGAAACATTTTAAAAATGTGAAACAACTGACTTTCAAAGGAGATAATGCTGAAGGATATTGGAGTTTTGACGGGAAACAATTGGTTTTTCAAGCCCATAATGAAAATTGGGGCGACCATTGCGATCAGATATATGTCATGGATGCATTTAAAGGTCTTGGCAAACCGGGCAATAAAGCTAAGCTTATTAGTACCGGGAAAGGAAGAACAACTTGTAGTTATTTCTTACCCGACGGAAATATACTTTACGCATCAACTCATGAAGGAGGTGATGATTGTCCGCCTGAACCAAAAAGAACAGATGGATATGTATGGGGTATTTACCCAAGTTATGATATATACGTTGCGAGTCCTGAAGGAAAAATAATAAAAAAACTTACTGATTCTCCCGGATATGATGCGGAAGCTACCGTGTCACCAAAAGGTGATAAAATGGTATATACTTCCACAAAAAGTGGAGATATTGAATTGTGGACAATGGATATTGACGGATCAAATAAAAAGCAAGTCACTCACGAATTGGGTTATGACGGCGGAGCATTCTTTTCACCTGATGGTACAAAATTGATATTCCGTTCATCCAGACCCAAAACCAAAGAGGAAGTCAAAAAGTATAAAGATTTGTTGGCAAGAGATTTGGTCGAACCGGTTGATATGGAATTGTATATTTGTGATGTTGACGGTAGCAACCTAAAGCAGATAACAAGGCTCGGAAATGCTAACTGGTCCCCGTATTTTCTCCCTTCGGGAAAGAAAGTGATTTTTTCTTCAAATCATAAATCTAAAAAAGGTTTTCCTTTTAATCTCTTTATGGTTAATCTGGATGGTACAGGTCTTGAACAAGTTACTTATGGACATGTTTTTGAATCCTTTCCGGTTTTCTCTCCTGACGGAAAATATCTGGTATTTGCCTCAAATAGAAATAATGGAGGGACACGAGACACCAACTTATTTCTTGCAGAATGGGTCGATTAAAATACTGAAATGTATTGTGTTAGCATAGGTATAAAAGATTATAAAAAAGCCATGGAAGTCATTGGAGAATATGAAATGGCTGAAATAAGATTGGATCTATGCGATTTTGACAGGAGACAAGTTAAAGAGATTTTTTCTTCTCATGACAATCTTATAGCTACATATAGAAAGGGGGAAGAAACTTTGGAATATCGCGATAGTATCATCAAAACTGCTGTAGCTTATGGGGCGGCTTGGCTCGATCTTGATATGGACTATAATGATGACGGATACATATCCGGATTAAAAGATTTTTGCTCAGGCTACAATACTAAATTGATACTTTCTGTACACAATTACAATGAGACTCCCCCGATAGAAAAAATAAAGGCATATATACAAAAAGCAAATAATCTAAATGCGGACTTGATAAAGTTGGTCTTTTATAGCAATTCGGAAGCAGATAATGAACGCGTCCTCTCACTTTATAAGGAAAATACTGATATAATTGCGTTTAATATGGGCGAATTGGGTATGGTTACTAGAGTGGCTTCCATTGAGTTAGGAGCACCATTTACCTATGTGGGCTTAGATGGAGAGACTACTGCTCCCGGGCAGATGACAATATCTCAAATAAAAAAATATCCACACTAATAAAACAGGACTAATCAACTTACCCCTCTTGAATAGCGTGGATATTTTTAAAAGAAAAATACTTAAATCAAAGTATTATCCCACATTATCTTCAACATATTTAATAGCGTCACCAACTGTTTGAATTCCTTCTGCTTGATCATCAGGAATTGAAATATTGAACTCGTTTTCAAATTCCATTATTAATTCAACAGTGTCTAATGAATCTGCTCCTAAGTCATTAGTGAAACTTGCTTCCGGAGTTACTTCTGATTCGTCGACTGCTAATTTGTCAACGATAATTTGCTTTACTTTTTCTGCAATCATAATTTTGTTTTTTTTTAAAATAAGTGTGCAAAATAAATCATTTGATTTCTTAATTTCAAATATTTATTGCTTTTTTTAACAATTATAGCGCTATTAATATAAATACTAATTGAATCACGCTATATTCAAATCATTTTTCTAACAAAATGATTTGTGCTTAAGTTCACCTCCATGCTATGATTTATAGTTTTAACAAAGTCTTAACTATTTTTTATATTTTCATTAACGAACCTAATAGATTATTCTTTCGTCATATTGTCGTTATACAATTACTAATGAAAAAAATTAAGAAATGAAAACATCAAAATCAATTTATTTAGCATTATTGGCAATATTATTTTCAACTAATATCATCGCTCAGCACAATATCGGATTCAGAACCGGATTTAATCTAGCCACAATGAGAACAAGCATATCGGGAGATTTAGCTGAATATGCGGGAATGTCTCATGAAATATTTGGAACCGTAGGTTTGCTTTATAAAGCAAATTTGGACGAGAATTGGGCTATATCTACAGGTCTGAATTATGCCAGAAGAGGAGCACAAACTAAATTAAATCAGGATTTGGAGCTTTTTGACAAAACTTTTAATATTGGAGTGAAACTTGTGCATAAGATGGATTATCTCGAAGTCCCTGTTTTGTTTGAATACAGGATTAAAGACGCCAAATCGGTATCACCTTACCTGTTTGCAGGAGCTAATTTCGGATACGAATTGAATTATAACATGCATTTCAAATCACATATTATTATTGATATCAGCTTGTACGAATATAATGTTGATTTGACAAACAATAGATTTAACCGGTTTGATATTGCCGGTGTGGTAGGTGCCGGAGTTTACGTTCCACTTGGTACGGGAAATCTGAATTTTGATATCAGATATCTACATGGATTTACAGATATTGTGAAAAACACAATTGTAGACTTGGGCTTGCAACATAGAAATGTCAGAATAGGCGCGGCATATTACTATCCTTTAAAATAGATACTGCTTGTGAAAAAATGAAATGCACCTTCTTTTAAGTGCATTTCATTTTTTAGCATTTAATGTTATTTTTTCTATTGGCATTGACCACCTCACTTATGAAATTAATCCGTTATACTTCTATACACTAACACCAATGTGCCTTTAGGCACAAAATATGGGTAAAAAGGTTA
>Ga0256832_1000075_pt1 | contig 57879 bp, 47 predicted proteins | sample 134614metaG_FD_190534 | JGI IMG/M metagenome (GOLD analysis project Ga0256832, IMG submission 190534) | Hydrothermal vent microbial communities from Lau Basin, Pacific Ocean - 134-614 | ecosystem: Environmental > Aquatic > Marine > Hydrothermal vents | place: Pacific Ocean: Lau Basin | collected...
TAGCCGTGCATGATTTTGAAGATCCGCCGCCAGCGTTTCGGGTCGCTGATGTCGTAGGCGACGATGTAGGCGTGCGGTTCCATGTGGCCTCCCGGGTCAACGGGTGATGAAGTTGGGATAGTCGGGTAGCTCACCCAGCAGGTAGCGTCCGAACAGGCGGGCTTGTAGTTCCAGCAGTCGGCGGTAGCTGATGCGGTAACCGAGTAGGGGGTGGGTGATTTCTTGCCCGAGCCTGCGCTCGAATGTCGCGATCAGGCGTTTACGCCCTTCCGGCGTCAGGTTGATGCTGCCCGCGGCTTGGATGAAGTCGCTTGGGCGAACTTCACCGTTGTTGATTGCCTGGATGACGCAAGAGTCGGCCAGTAACGGGCGGAATGGCTCCATCATGTCGAGCGCCAGCGCCGGTCTGCCGTAACGTGGTTGGTGGTAGAAGCCGCGATAGGGGTCGAATCCGGTGGCGGACAGGGTGATGGTCCACAGGCGTGTGAGCAGTGAGTAGGCGTAGGACAGCATCGCGTTGACTGGGTCTTTCGGCGGGCGGCGGTTGCGGCCGGTGAAGTCAAAGTGGAAGCTGTCGTTGTCGTCGGGCTGGCGAATCATGCGGGGGAAGTGTTTGAAGTAGCGGGCGGCGGCCGAGCCTTCCACGCCCAGCAGGGCGTCCAGCGTATCTGCCTTGGGTACGCGTTTGATGTCGCTTTGCATGTCGGAGAGCAGGATTTTGTTGTCTTCTTCGCTTTTCCAGTTGCGCCGCAGCAGGGTGCGGCAGTTGCGGATCTTGGCTTCCACCAGCCCCTTGGCGATATGCAGGCAGGAGGCGTGTTCGAAACTTTTACGGTACTGGGCGGTTCGCAGTTCGACGTTTTTGTGGCCGGTGCCGATGGTGTGCCCCATGAACCAGCCACCGAAGCTTTGCCAGGTGACCGGGATGTTGCGTTTCATCAGTTCGTGCAGTGCCGGGGTGGTTACATAGACGTTGCCGTTGAGCACCAGTTGCGAGACTTCCATCAGGCGTGCCTTGGTGACTTTTTTGTCGTCGACGAAGATCTCCAGCGTTTCTCCGTTTTTACTGACTTTGGCGTGATGCGCCTGGACATACACGGGCAGTGCTTCGTCCCGGGCGACGAACAGGGGCCGGGGGGCGATGTCGGCGCCTTTGAAGAAGTTGATCTCGTCAGGGAGACAGATGCTCACCAGCGAGCAGCGTGGGCATTTGGGGCTGTCTTGCAGTGGTGGCGGCAGTTGGCCACCGGCGGCGATCAGGCGCAGTCCGTCGATGGCTTTATGTGTCAGGGCGATCAGCTCGTCGTCGAAGTGGACGGTTACGCGCTCGCGGCTGCCAACGTAGTAGAGGATGCCATGGTCGGATTGATATCCGTGTTCGCGTAGTAGCAACCCTTGTACGCACAGTTGCACTCTTTCCGGATCGTAAGCGCCCTTTTCGACATGGGGGCGTTTGCCTCGCTTGTAATCGACCGGGATGACTTGGTCGCCTTCGGCTTCGATGAGGTCCAATCTGGCGATCAGGCCGAGTTTGTTGGAGGAGAGTTCCACGGAGCGGGCGTGCAGCTTTTTGTCGATGTCTTCTTCTGGCGCGGGCAGTTTGCCCCCGGGTTTGTCTACACGCCGGTGTTGGTAGCGGCCATCGGCGGTATCGGCGTTCGAACGCCATTCGCCTTGCACCCATTCCAGATAGGCCAGTCTTGGGCAATACTGGAATTCGTTGATCATGCGTGCGGGCAATAAGGGTAAATCGCCGGATAGCTCGGGAAACGGCAGCGGCAGCTCGGATTGGATGGGGGGATTCCGTTCGGTCATGAGTCCTTGTTTGGTCTGGATTGCTTGAAGCGAAACCGGAATTGGCTTCGGCTATTAAGCATAGTCCAGAATTCGAGAATGGAAAGGAATAATCCTCTATATGTTCTCATTCTCGGGCCGAAACAGGCCTAATCCGAAATGGCATGCGTACCCCAGTGCCAACGGTCCTTGCGGGCTTTTATCGAAATGCAAGCGTAACAGGCGGCCGCGCTGGTCAGCTGGATTGTTTGGTTTTCCCTTACGGAAACGATGGAAATCAAGGTTGCGGATGCGTTTCCCTCGAATCTCCAGGCTGGGGAGTATCTCCAGTCGGCTTGGTTCGGAAATGCCTCGTAGCTTGCATTCCTTTTGGATAAAGCCGAGTAGTTGGGTATCCAGCGGTCGGTTTTTCTTGGTGTGCCAAGGCGCTAGGTAAGGTGTGGCGCTGATCCAGGTATTCGCGTCCGGATTGATCAGCGAGGTATCGTGGAAAAGCTCGGCTGAACCCATGGCTTCCAGCAGTATTTTGTATTCGACACCTTTGCGATGTTCCCAGAGTTTTCCCAGGCGGCGCAGGGCCTTTTGCGCGTTGCTGGAGAACCCTCCCGGGGCATGCACGATGATGTGATCGATCAGGCCATCCGCATCGGCGTCTTCCGGCAGATAGAATGCGTGTTTGTGACGATTCTTGTCGGGCAGGTTATGACCGGATAATTCCATTGGGACTTGGCCATCGAACAGCTTACCCGCTCGACCCGTCAGGGCGCGGCGAAACCATTCGCCAATGCGCAGGCTGTCTTCGATGCGCGGCAGCGGCTTGCCTTGAAGGATGAAGCGGGCTGTCGTGGCGGGTGTCGCTTTGTTGCTGGGTAGGGTAAAGCGGACTCGCAGGCAGTCGATGGGGCGCTGGTAGCTGACATCGCGGGATGCCGGTGGCCGGCTCCAGCCACTTTTCTGATAGTCGGCGGTGTCCAGCGACAGGGCTTCGACGAGTGTTTCCGGCAGGGTTTTCAATAGCCGCTTTTTCACCGCGCCCTTGGCCGATTGCGCATGAGCGTCGATCAGGCGTTGGCGTAGCAGGGTATGTCGAGCGGCTGGTAAGGGCGCAAGGAGTTGGATGATTTCCTGGGGTTCGCCATCGGCGTTGATCACTTCGTTTCCGGGACGGCAGTTAATGTTCTGTATTGCGGTTTCTGCTTCTGTGTCATTCATTCGGTAAGCCTCTACCCAGCTTTCGGCCCGACCCAGATAGCCGAGCTTTGGTAGCAGTTCGTCCAGCAAGGCGTTCAGGTCGTCACTCAGTTCCAGTTCCGGCCAAATTGCCATCAGTCGGGCATCGCTGTCGAGTCGCGCGAAGGCGTCGAATACCAGCGAGGTCTTGCCATCGTATTTTGGCATGTAGTGTCGACTGTGGTTATGTACCGCGGGCGGCAGGTGATAGGCCGGAGGGGCTTCGCTCAAGGCGTCCATGAGTGCCGCCAGTTTCGCTTGCGGGAAACATTGCGGGTCGGCCTTGTGATGCCAGCAGGCGATCAAGGCGCGTTGAATACGCCAGGGCGACGGCGGCCATTCGAGGTCGGCCTCGTTGACATGTCGACCCCAGGGGGTCGCATGGTAACGCCCGGCGGGGAATTGAAAGGCGATGGCAAGCATATTTACTTCCTGCTGTAAGTGACTTCCGTTATCGCCGGGTTGGCGAATACGCCTTCGGCCGTGGCGGCCTGGATCATCGTCGGCAACGCCGAAGTCAGCGTTTTTGTATCGGGCAGGTCGAAGCCTTCGGTTGGCCGGGTGACGCGCAAGTCTTCCAGGTCGAGATCGCAGGCGGTGCGCAGGCGCAGGCCGGTGTCCAGAAAGCGGCGGATCTTATACAGTGACAGGGCGATGAGCAGATCCGTGACCGTCTGGCTGAAGCCGTAACCGCGCAGTTGGGCGAGGTCGAGATTGAAGTAGGCGATGATGCTGGGGGAGACGTATTCGTCACGGGAGAAAGGTACGTTGCCGAATCCTTTGCTGGTATCGCCTCCAGGGTTTACCGAGTCGTTCTTGACACCACCGCTGGCGGCAACCTTGACGTTCTCGGCTTCTATGAAGGCGGAGAGGGCACGTGGCAGGCGCAATCGTCCACCGGCAAGGTCTTTCTTTGCCAGAAAAACGCCGTGCAACAGCGCGTTGCTGTCGAGTCTCAACAAGGTCGCGGCGAGTTTTTTCAAATCGACGACGCCCTCGCTCATGTCGGCCAGCTCGGCTTTCAACATGTCGAAGACAGTTTTGTCCTTGCCTTCGAGAATGTAGGGCGAATTGATGCGATGCGCCGCGAGAATCGAGTTGATCAAGGGCTTGCCGTCGCTGTCCAGCACCTGAATATAGGGCAGACCGGCAAGTTCAGGAACAATCTGCTGTCGGGTTTCATCCCAGCAGGTTTCTTCCAGGCGATTCGCCATGCTTTGTGCCGATTCGACCAGCAGCATGCGGCTGTCGCCATTGGGCGCATCATATTCCGCCGCCCCGATCTCGGGAAAACCGGTGGGTTGGAAACGGCTCCCCTGCAAGGGCTTCAATTTTGCTTCGATGAGCAAGCGGGGATGATCATTCAGGGCTGTCAGGTTCATGCAAGTCTCCTTGTGGAATGCGTTAGGCTGTCCGTTGAGCGCGCGACTCCATGCCGAGTCCGCGTTTGAGATGGGATAGGGTTTTTGTCGAGATGGGGAAAAGCATCGCGCCGGCAAGGCGTAGTGGATCGACGCCGCTGACGCGGATCGATGGCAGGTCGAGCAGTCCGGCGATACGCAATTTTTCGTGCGCTATTTCCAGTGCTTCCGTCGGGCGACGCGCCAGCAACAGACGCAGTACTTTTTGCGCGACCGCGGGTTTCAGTGATACGCCGCTGTCGCTTTCGGGCAGAAAGACAAGTTTTAGCAGGGCGTAGGCGGCGGGAAGGTCGTCGTCGCCGGTACTCAGACCCGAACCCCTGGGTATGTCGCAAAGCGCCAGCCCAGCCGTCAGCTCGGCAAGTCGTCGGTCATTGGTTTGGCGCGACAGCCAGGCATCGAGCGCGAATGCGCTGGCGCCGTGCAGGCCGAGTAATGGGGTTTCCGGGAGTCCCCATTGGGTTGCGCGCCGCAGGCGCGTTGCCAGTACATCGGTCAGGTTGTTGGTAACATCGGGGTGTTTCCAGGCGCGCAGTTTATGCGCGCCTTGTTCCCAGTTTTGGCCCGCTTCGTTTTCTGGCGCGATATGCGTGCGCATTGGCATTGGGTGTTTGCGGTTTCCGGTCGTCAGGCTGGCGAGCGCGCTGGCCAATTGGAATTCGGGGGAAGGATCTCTCGCTTCGCGGTGCCATTGATTACCAAGTTGGGGTATCGGACGCAGATTCTCTCGATAGCTCGAGCTGGTGGCGGCATAGCGTTCGATTTCGCCAAGGATGACGAGTACCTGTTGCACCTCGCGCCGACGCTCGTGCCGGCGCTGATTCAGTGCGAACAGGGCGTTCTCAAGACGGTACGCCAGGGTTTTCAGGCGATTTGGCGTTTCATCCTTGCGGGCGTGATTTTGGAATCGCTTCAGCCAGTTTCCGTTCCGTTCGAGATCGGCGATCAGGTCCGAGGCGGGCTGGGCGGGTACCGTGAAACGTCCCAGCGGCGTCGCCAGGTAGGCCTTGCCGGAGCGCATCATGAAGGCGTAGCGCTCAAACTGGCGGATACCACGATTCACCGCCAGCAACGAAACCGCGCGGGAAAAGTCCAATCCGCTGACCGCGGATCTACGGCCGAGTGTCGCGCGGCCCTCGCCGAACAGATTTTTCAGCTCGGGGAGACGGCTGGGTTCCGACCAGAGGGGCATCCATATCTCGGCTCTCGCGGGTGCTTCGTCGCGCAGGCTGACGGCGCCGGTTCCCGCGCCGCTGGGGCGCACCGTGAAAGGGAAGCTCAGCGCGCCGGGTTCGTCATGAAAACGTCGGGTGATGGCGGCGGCGAACATCAGGCTGCCTTCAATCATCAGCACGAAGTCCCATGGGTTGATCAGGGCGCCGGCTTCGTAACCGGTGCCCGCGTTCGGGCCGCCGGATTGGCCGGGGGAGAACTGGCCGATCACCTTGCCACTGAGGCCGGGCACGGCTTCGCCGAAAAGGGCGTTCATCAGCCAGCGGCGGCTTTGCTCCGGGGCGGTCGGCCTGTCGGGCGGTATCACATCCACCAGGCGTTGCATGTAGTTGTTGGTGAAATCCAGTCGGCCATCGTTGCCGCCGGTGCCGAGTAGTGGCGGGTAGCGGGTATCTTCAGTGGTCAGGGTAACGGCGGCATCCAGCCATTTCAGCGCGGCATCGGGCAGGGTTGCGCGCAGGCGGGTAAGCAGTTCGGCCTTCAGGGTTTTGTCTTTTGGGCTTTCCTTCAATCCGAATTCAGCAACGGTTTCTCGCCCCAGTTCGATGATTGGCGGATAGTCTGCGTAGCGGGGGAGAGATGACGTCTGGATTTGCTTCATTGCATCGCGGTTGTCCTTGGGATAGAAGCCGCTGCCGCCATTCCATGGCGCGATGATCGGCGTGGGTTTCCAGTCGTTCAGAAAGAACTCGATCAGTGCATCACGGTCGAGCCGTGTGTTCAGGACAAAATGCTCGTTGCGCCAGCAGCCGCTGGCGTCGGGGTCTGATTGTTCGGCAAGCGTGCGCAGGATTCCAAGCGCTTTCAGGTAACTGGCCAGTGGCGTGGGGGTGCAGCCTTGCAGAGGGAGCTCGTACATCGTGCCTGTCTCGCTGGTCGGGTTCATCGTTGTTCCTCTCTGGATGCCCGCCAATCGGCGATGCGAACCAGCATCTCCAGCCAGGCGAGTCTGAAGGGACCTAGCTCGTTCAACAGATTTTGGGTGCGGCTGGCCCAGGATGCACCGCTTTCACCCTCACCCAGCGCCATGACATCCAGGCGTAGGCGGGTTTCCGGCAGATGCTCGCCATCGAAATGCAGTTCGGGCAGCCGGTCGCCCTCCCAGACGCCGCGCGCGTGGGCACGGCCGTCGGCGGGAGATCGTTCATTGGGCAGCGCGCGTATGCCCATGCGCACCTTGCCGTGGTGCGCGGCAATCAGGTAGGCGATGAGGTCGCTGTTGTCGTCTTCGGGGTGATGCGCCAGCCAGGCCAGCGCCGAGGCCAGTTCATGGCGAAAACCACGGCGGCTTTGCAGGCGGGGCATGTCGCCTTCGCAAACCACATAATCGGGCCAGTCGGGGCTGTTTGCGATGCGTTCGCCATCAGATTTTGCCCAGTATCGACCGATGTATTTGTCTGTGTGCGGATGCCAGGCAATGAGCATATTCTGGAAGGCGGCGTGTGCCTTGCCGACATCGTGCCAGCGGGCGGCGCGCACGACGGCTTCAGCCAGTTCTGTTTCGTGCAGCGACTTACAGAGCTTGCTGGCCGCCGAGGCCACATCCCCAAGATGTTGGTCCAGTGGTACGAAACGGCCGAGGAGGGTGTCCCGGTCGTCGCTGTCGCTTTCCGGAACTTGTTTGCCTGCCTCAAGGGGCTGAAGCGGGTTCTTCTTGTCGATGTACCTCGCCTTGAATCCAAGCAACGGCGAGTAGCCGCCGTCACTGGCGCGCAGCAGCAACGTCTGACCGGGGCGAACCTGATTGGCGGCCTGCGGGCGCCAGGCACGTGAAATGATGTCCCAGGCGTAGGCGTCGGCCTTCTTCAGATGGGCTTGGATCTGGCTGATCGACACCGGACACAGCTCGTTGCGATCTGGCGCGGGCTGTTCGTCCGGCTTTTTATCGAATTCCCGCCAGAACACCTGAACCGGGGGTGTGCCGCCATCACGGATATAGGGCGATACATCGATATCGAAGCCGGACAGGTCGGCATCGGTATTGAACAGCTCCAGCAGATCCTTGCGGCGTAAAACTGGGTACAAGGGTTGGGCTTCATCGACAGTCGGCAGGCCGGCCGCCGAGGCGGAGGTTAGGTTGGTGAGTTTATGCCTGGCGGCGTTCAGGGCTTCATCCGTGTATGGTGGGGCCAGTTTGCTATCGCTTTCGATGTCGATGACATGAATTGGCGCCAGGGCGTGCTCTCCCGCCCGGTTGCAGCGGCCGAAACGTTGCACCAGTGAGGCCCATGGCGCCAGCTCGGTAAATAGGGTGTGGCTGGAGATGTCGACTCCGGCTTCGATCGCCTGGGTTGCGATGATGATGCGGTTTTCGTGGCTTTCGGCCTGGGTCAGGCGTTTATTCAGTTGCTGGCGATCGCCAGCGCGGAAGCGGCTATGGACGAGCAGGATCTCTGGTGCGTCGTCCTGTTTTTTCAGGTGCTTCATGAACTGTTCGCTCAATGCCTGGGCGCGTTCCACCGTATTGAGTATGACTAGCGTGGTTTGCCCTGTGTGATGTTGCAGGATCTCGTCACGCAGTTGTTGGATATAGGCCTTGGCTTGGGTCTTGGCGGTGTCGGTCGTCAAACGCGTTTCAGTGAAGGCGAGCGGCTTGTTGGCTCCACGACGCTTGCGGATGGCATCGGACTGCTTTTCGTCATCATCCAATGTCAGCTTGCGTAGCTTGGTCAGGTAGGGGCGGAAGTCGATGCTGTTCATCCATGCGCTGTTCAGCGTGGCAGAAACCCACAGGGATCGGGCGCTGCCCGCCATCGCCGATGATCGTCGGAAGGCATCCAGTTGGGTCGATGTAGGCAGGCCGGCACCCATTAATTGCACCTCGTCGAACACCCACAGGGCGTCGTTGTGCAATTGAGCAAAATCGATAGGCCAACGATAGCGGCTCATGCCATAGCCGCGCATCAGGGCGCGAGACAGCAGCATGTCTTGCGTGCCGATGAGGATCTGATCCCGCTCTGGGTTTTCGCTCCACGTCTTCATGTCGCTTTCGCCCCCCATCAGCAGATGAACGGGTACGTTCTCGCCGAGCCGGGTCAGCCAGCTTTTGATGCTGTCGTGAGTCTGTTCGACCAATACCCGCATGGGCAGGCACCAGATGAGTCGGCGCGGGGTGTCCGGATCGTTTTGTTTGCGTCGTTTGTACAGCCATGCGAGCGTGACAGCAGCGGTTTTTCCAAGGCCGGTGGGAATTTCCAGGGTGTCTGGCCAGGGTTGCCCGGCCAAACGTTGTTGGTAGGGGTAGGGAGTGATCCCGCCGGTTGCCCGTTTGAACCAAGTGGAGTAGTCGGGAGTTTCGCTATTCACGCTTTCGATCCTTGTTCCAGGTGTTTTGCAGTACGTCGTGATTCTCAGGCGACGTGTCCCAATGCCTAATCATAGCGATGGTACTGGCTCAAAAGCTGAGCCACCCCATCCTGGTTTTGTAAACAATTGTGCCAAGTTCCGCGATTCACATGGCTTTTTGACAGTGGGAATATGCGCCAATCAGCGCCGAAACCCGTTTTTGCGATACCACTCCAACAGGTGCCGATAGCCGGGCCAGAAGGGCGCGCGGGCGGTGCGTGGCTGGTTATTGCTGGTGGCGAGAAAGGGGATCGACCACAGGGCGAGGCGCCACGGGGCGATGCGGATGCGGGGTGGTTTCATGGGGTTTCCTTGGCGCGGGTTTGGCGGCGCAGTTTTAGCCAGCGGAAAACGAAGGGCCAGATTGGGGTCGGGAGGTGGATGAACAGGGCGGATTGCCACGGGGCGATGGCGAGACGCTGGATCAGATGGCGCGGGCGGGCGAGGTCGCGCCAGCGCAGGGGGGCGTCGAGCAGGTTCAGGGTGTGGTCGTGGCCAAAATCCTCGCTGTGGGCGAGGCGGGTCAGTTGGGTGACTTCTTCCCGGGTGGGGTAGATCACCATGCGTTCGATCAGGGCGCGGGCGTAGGGTTTCAGGTCGTCGAAGCCGAGTCCGGTGAGGGTCTGTATGGTAAGGAAATCAGGCTGTAGGGAGAGCACGCCGCGATGGAGTTCGGCAATCTTCGGGTTGCTGGCGAGTTCCTGCCGGCGATCCGGGCTGTCGTCATTCTTTAGCAGGGGCTCGATCCGGCCGTTGTGTTCGCGGTAGCCGAGGGTGGTGGCTTCGAGCGAGCGCGCGCCCTGTTCGAAGAGTTCCTCGAACTCGCCGGCGACTTTCCAGGTTTTCGGGTCGCGTCTGGCGTCGTAGAGAAGCCCTTCGATGTGGTCTGGGCCGTTGTCGTCGTGGATCTCGCCGACGTAGGCGAAGTAGTAGCCGAGCAGGCGCGGGAAGTCTTTACGCGTGCCGAAGGCGTCGCGCAGAAAGCGTTGGATGGTGCCGTTCCAGCCGATATCCACCAACGCGACGGCGGGATGCCCAAAAAAGCCGATCTGTTCCAGGTAGGCTTCGAGGTGGTCGCGCGCGCGTTGGCCGGCGGCGCGCAGGCGGGCATCTACCTCGGGGTCGGCAAGAAAGGCGCGCAGGCGCGGGTCGGCGGCGGAGGCGAGGGGCGCGCCAAGTTCTTTGAAGCCGTGGCGGCGTGCGCTGTCGCGGAAGTCATCGGGGTTCAGCGCGAAGGTTTTGAGGATGGAGAGCAAGCCTTGTTGCTTGGGGTTGAGCAGGGCGACCGCGGCTTGTTCCTCACGCATGCCGTTGGCGATCGCGGCGGCGGCGATTGCGCGGCGCGAGGCGTAGAGGTAGGCGGATGGCGGCAGTTGCGCGTGATCTGGGCGCTGCTGGTAGAGTTGGTGGAAGAGGTAGCCATCACGGGCGACGAAGAATACCTGTGCCGGGCGTTCGTTTCGCAGGCGCTCGACCAGGCCGGCGAGGAAGGCACAGAACACCGGGCCGAGCCGCCAGCGGCCATAGTCGAAGAAAAAACCAGGCTCATCGGGCATATCGGCGGATGGCGGGCTGTTTTCGAGGCAGTCGAAGAACCAGTTGCCGGGCCAGATCGCGCCGCGCTCGCGCATCTCCCAGGCGATGCGTTGACGCGCGCGGCGGCGCAGTTCAGCGGGTTCGCGCAGCCATACGCCGCGCACGCCGGCGCGGATAGGCGCGAGGTGGTCGGAGTGGGCGTTGTCGCCAAGGTGCAGGAGTTGATCGGCCTTCCAGCCGTGCTCGCTGAGCAGGTGTTCGAAGAGTTTTCCGGAGTGTTTGCATAGGCCGGTCTCGGAGGAGACGTGGACGGCGTCGAGCAGATCGAGCAGGCCGTTGGCATCGAGCAGGGCGCGGAGCTGGCGTTCGCCAAGGTACATATCGGAGGTGGCGATTACCGCGAGGCCGCGCGCGCGCAGCCATTCGAGCAGGGCGCGGGCGCCGGGCCGGGCGTAGAGCGCGCGTTGCTCCATCTCTTGCTCGATGGTCTGGATGGCGGCCTCGATGGTGGTGGCTTCGGTCCCGCTGAGTTGGGCGATGGCGCTGGCCCAGTCGCGCGCCAGTTCGTCGAAGTGGCATTCGCCATCGCCGCCGCCGATGCGCGCGGCTTCGCGCAGGCGCGCTTCGGCCTGTTCGCGCAGGGCATGCAGTTGGGCGCCGCCAAGTCCCAGGTGCAGGCGCTGCTCCAGCTCGCGCGCAACGGCTTGCTGGATGGCCTCGGGCGGCTCGACCCGGCGCGCCAGCAGGGTGTCGAATACATCGAAGGAGACCGCGGCCAGGCGGCCGCCCGCGGCCTCGATCAAGGGGCGCAAGGCGTCGAGCGAGTCGATGGTTTCGCCGGATGGCCTGCGAAGCCGCCGCCCCAGTGCGATCAGGCCGCGCGCGGGTTGCAGCAGGCGGTAGCCGAGGCGGAAGCTGGTGCTGTGCCGTATCGCTTCTGCCTCGGCGCGCGAGGCCGCCAGGCGGGCGCGGAGTTGGGCGAGTTCATCGTTCAGGGTCTGGAGATCTTGCTCTTTGGTGCGTAGTTCTTGATCCTTCAGGTAGATCCGGTGCCGGTAGACGCCTTCCAGCCAGCGTGCCTGTTCCCGCATTTGGTCGGCCAGCTGGGGGATCGCGCGCGCGGCGCTGGCGCTGGTCTGAATCGTCGCGGCCTGTTCGCGCAGCAGGTCCAGGGTTTCGTTGATTGCGGCGCTTGGCGCCTCGGTGATGGTGTTGCCTGCGTGCAGACGGTAGTCAAGCAGTTGTTCGCGCACCAGCCGGGTGGGGGCATGCAGCACGGCGCGCAGCGCGAAGTCGTAGTCGTGCACATAACGTTGCGCGCGGAAGCCGCCCAGCGCTTGGTACAGCGCGTGAGAAAAGAAGAGGTTGGAGGTGCCGATCAGCAGGTTTCCCGCGCACAGCGCGGTAAGCAGGTCGCCATCCGCGCTGTGGATGGCGAGCAGTTTTTCGTAGTGCGCCAGCCAGTCTTGGTTTTGTTGGCCGATCAATCGGACCTCAGTCGCCAACAGTTGGGGCTGTGCCGGGTCTTGCGCGGCGTCCAACAGGCGTTCGAGCCTTTCCGGGTGGTAGCGGTCGTCGGAATTCAGGATGCTCAGCCATTCACCGCGCGCCTGTTTCAGGCCCTCGTTCAGGGTGGCGTGCGCGCCCTGGTTATTGGTATGGCGCTGGGCGCGCAGGCGTGGATCATCGATGGATTGGATGATGCTCCAGGAATCGTCGCCCGAGGCGTCGTCGATGACGATCAGCTCCAGATCGGCCAGGCTTTGTTCCAACACGCTGGTGATCGCTTCCCCGATGAAGCGCGCGTGGTTGTAGGAGGGGATGACGACGCTGATGCGGGGCGTACTCATGCGCGGGCTCCCGGCGGTGGCCGGTCGAGGCCACGATAGCCGATGGCTTCGGCGACCTGGGGGCTGTCGATGGTCTCCTCGCCATCGAGGTCGGCGATGGTGCGCGCGACGCGCAGCACGCGGTGGTAGGCGCGCGCGGAGAGGCCAAGGCGCTCGATCGCTTGCAGCAACAGCCGGCGCGCGGCCTCGCTGGGGCGGCAGGATTGTTCCGTGGCGGCGGCGTCGAGGTGAGCGTTGAGGTGGCCCGAGCGCGCAAGCTGGCGCGCGCGGGCGCGCGTGACCCGTTCGCGCGCCTGGGCGCTGGTTTCGGCATCCGGATCCGGCGCCGCGCCGGCGAGCACTTCGGCCGGCACGCGCTGGACCGTGATATGGAGGTCGATGCGGTCCAGGATCGGGCCGGAGATGCGCTGGCGATAGCGCAGGATCTGGTCGGCGCTGCAATGACAGGGGTGGGGACCATCGTCGCCGTGATAGCCGCAGGGGCAGGGGTTCATCGCGGCGATCAACTGGAAGCGCGCCGGGAAGCTGGCCTGGCGCGCGGCGCGCGAGATCGTGACGCGACCTGATTCCAGCGGCTCGCGCAATACCTCCAGCACCTGGCGATTGAACTCCGGCAGCTCATCGAGGAACAGCACCCCGTTGTGCGCCAGCGAGATCTCGCCCGGCGCGGGTCGCGATCCGCCACCGACCAGGGCGACACCCGAGGCGGTGTGGTGCGGCGCGCGGAACGGGCGCTGGCGGAAGGCCGCCGGCTCGAACGGCTGGCCGCTGACCGAATGCAACGCCGCGGTCTCCAGCGCCTCGCCGTCCTCGAGCGGCGGTAGAATCCCGGGCAGGCAGGAGGCGAGCAATGACTTGCCCGAGCCGGGTGGACCGGACATCAGCAGATGGTGTCCGCCGGCGGCGGCGATCAGCAGTGCGCGTTTCGCCTGGGCCTGGCCCTTGACGCTCGCCAGATCGGGGTGAGACGGCGTGGCCGCGCGGCTGGGCTCGATCACGGGGGGGTGGGCGATCTGGCCGTTTTGCAGGAACTCGATCAGCTGCCCGAGATGGGCCAGCGGAAGCAGTGACAGACCCTCGACGAGATGCGCCTCGGCGGCGTTCGCCGCCGGCAGGATCAGCCGCCGTCCGGCATCGCGCGCGGCCAGCGCGACCGGCAGCACCCCCTCGATCGGACGCAGCTCGCCGGACAGCGCCAGCTCGCCGATCAGTTCGATGCGCTCGGGATGCTCGATGGCGAGCTGGCCGGAGGCGTGCAGGATGCCGGCGGCGATCGCCAGGTCGAAGCGACCGCCCTCCTTGGGCAGGTCGGCCGGCGCCAGGTTCACGGTGATGCGTCGCGCCGGGAACTCGCAGCCGCGGTTGATCAGCGCGCCGCGCACGCGATCGCGCGCCTCGCGCACCGCCATCTCCGGCAGCCCGACGATGTGAAAGGCCGGAAGGCCGTTGGTGAGCAGGGTCTCGACGGTGACCAGCGGCGCGTCCACGCCGTTGCCGGCGCGGCAGAACAGCGTCGACAGGGCCATTCAGCGCTTGTCTTCGGCCAGAGCGGCCTCCAGCTCGGCGACGCGCCGCTCCAGGGCTTCGAGCTTCTCGCGGCTGCGCGCCAACACGGCGCTTTGCACGTCGAACTCCTTGCGCGGCACCAGGTCCATGCGCGCCAGCGTGGCCTCGAGCAGATCGCGCAGGTTGAGTTCCACATGGCGGGGCAGGTCGCCGAGGCCCGGGGGCAGGGCGTCGGCCAGTTTGCGCGTGAATTCGTTGAGGATTTTGGCATCGATCATGGAAAGGCACCATAGCGAGTTGACGCCGGCCTGTCCAGATTGGGGAGCGAGGCGCCGCCTGTTGCACCAATCTGGAGCCGATGCACCACAATGCGCGCCATCTTGGTGCGGATGATCTCGCGTGGATTTCTTGACGCAGTAAAAAACTCCGCTAATTGCCTGATGAGAAAAGGCTACTTCAGTGTGGCACGAAAATTGCCTTAGCTTGCGGGAAGCTTGTCCTGTTCGTGGTTGATCGGGTTATCTGAGGTGTTGCAACCGGTTTTCCAGTGCTCTGAATCACAACGGACTTTCACCATGTTTCATTCATCCTGAGGAGTCTCCAATGACTTTCGACAAAACCCTCGTATGCGGCGCGGTACTCGCGTTGGCATCTGGTTCCGCGCTGGCGGATTTCTCCGCGAACGTCGGCCTCACCAGCAACTATGTGTTCCGCGGCCTGACTCAGACCGACAACGGCCCGGCCATCCAGGGCGGCTTCGATTACAGCCACGAAAGCGGCCTCTATCTTGGCGTCTGGGGTTCCAACGTCACCGGCTATGGTCCGGATAACTCGCTGGAGCTGGATCTCTATGGCGGCTGGGGCACCAGCTTCTCCGGTTTCGATATCGACCTGGGTTATCTGCGTTACCAGTATCCGAAGACCGACAACTCCGACAACAACACCGACGAGTTCCACATCGGCGTGAGCCGGGATTTCGGCATGTTGAGCGCCGGCTACACCCTGTACTACAGCCCGGATTTCTTCGGCGCCGGCGATGGCTACTACCATGATCTGGCGGTCGACGTGCCGCTGCCGATGGACGCCAGCATCGGCCTGCACTATGGCTTCACCCGCGTCGACGATGGGGACGACTACGAGGATTACAGCATCTCGATCGGCAAGTCCTTCGGCGGCTTCGATTTCTCGGTCGGTTACACCGATACCGTCAATCTGGACGGAGGCAACGACGACAACTGGATGTTCAGCGTCGGCAAATCCTTCTAAACCCGCATAACAAGCTGCTTCGGCCCGCGCCGTTGGCGGGCCGCTTTGAGGAGAAATCTTTATGAAACTCGTTTCCGCAATCATCAAGCCGTTCAAGCTCGACGACGTTCGCCAGGCGCTGTCCGACATCGGCGTGTCCGGCATCACCGTTTCGGAAGTCAAGGGCTTCGGGCGTCAGAAGGGCCACACCGAGCTCTACCGTGGCGCCGAGTATGTCGTCGACTTCCTGCCGAAGATGAAGCTCGAGGTCGCGATCGCCGCCGACAAGCTCGACGGCGTGATCGACGCGATCACCGAATCGGCGCGCACCGGCAAGATCGGCGATGGCAAGATCTTCGTCTCCGATCTCGAGCAGGTGATCCGCATCCGCACCGGCGAGTCCGGCCCGGAAGCGCTCTGAATCCTTGCCCCGACAATAACCGAACCAGGAGAATCCAAATGAAGACAATCAAGCGTGTTGGCGCGGCGATCGCCGCGTCGGCCATGGCCGTGTTGCCGTCCGTGGCGCTGGCCGAGGACAAGCTCAGCGCCGGCGATACCGCGTGGATGCTGGCTGCCACCGTACTCGTGCTGTTCATGACCATCCCCGGTCTGTCGCTGTTCTATGCCGGCATGGTGCGCGCGAAGAACGGCCTCTCGGTGATGATGCAGTGCTTTGCGATCACCGCGCTGATGACTATTTTGTGGGCCATCGCCGGCTACAGTATCGCCTTTGGTGGCCCCGGTGAATACTGGGGCGGCCTGAGCAAGCTGTTCCTGGCGGGCGTCACCGTGGACAGCCTCAGCGGCACCATTCCGGAGACGGTGTTCATGGTCTTTCAGATGACCTTCGCCATCATCACCCCGGCGCTGATCGTCGGCGCCTTCGCCGAGCGTATGAAGTTCTCGGCAATGCTCGTGTTCATGGCGATCTGGTTGTTGGTCGTCTATGCGCCGATCGCTCACTGGGTCTGGGGTGACGGCGGCTGGCTCGGCGGCAAGGGGATTCTGGATTTTGCCGGTGGCACCGTCGTTCACATCAACGCCGGTGTCGCCGGTTTGATCGCGGCGCTGGTAATCGGTCGCCGCAAGGGCTATCCGGGCACTGCGATGATGCCGCACAATCTGATGTTCACCGTGGTCGGCGCGGGCATGCTGTGGGTCGGTTGGTTCGGCTTCAACGCCGGTAGCGAACTGGCGGCCGATGGCGTCGCCGGCATGGCGATGGCGGTCACCCAGATCGCCACCGCGGCGGCGGCCTTGACCTGGATGTTCGCCGAGTGGATCGCTCATGGCAAGCCGAGCGTGCTCGGTATCGCCTCCGGCGCGGTCGCCGGCCTGGTCGCGATCACCCCGGCCTCCGGCGCGGTCGGTCCGATGGGCGCGATCGCGGTCGGCGCCGCTTCCGGCCTGGGCTGCTTCATCGCCGCGGTCAAGCTGAAGAAGGTCTTCGGCTATGACGATTCGCTGGATGCCTTCGGCGTGCACGGCGTCGGCGGCATCATCGGTGCGCTGTTGACCGGCGTGTTCTGCGCGCCGAGCCTCGGCGGCGCCGGCTTCGGCGACGGCATCTCGTCGATCGGCGGTCAGGTTGCGGTGCAGGCGCTGGGCGCCGGCGCGACCCTGGTCTACACCGCGGTGATGACCTTCATCATCCTGAAGGTGCTGGACCTGATCATGGGTCTGCGCGTTACCGACGAGCAGGAGACCGAGGGTCTGGATCTGGCGCTGCACGACGAGCGCGCTTACAACCTGTAAGCCGTGCGTGGTGGGCGGCCCGTTTTCGGGCCGCCATGCCGGAACGAGGAAAGGCGCCGAAAGGCGCCTTTCCTCGTTCCAGCGCCCGCCCGGGTGTCAGCCTTGCCCGGTTTCGCGCTGGAAGAAGGCCGGAGTCGCCATCGCCGCGCGATGGATCGCGGCGTTGTAGTAGCGGGTCTCGAATGGTTTGTTTTCCACGTCGTGTTCGCGAAAGTCCTCGAAGCCGCCAGCGCGTCGCGCGGCGGTCGCCGACCACCAGCCGGACGGGTAGACCGGCTGTGGAAAGAACAGTGTGTGCAGGTTGGCGAAGCCGGCGGCGCGCATCGCCTCGCGCATGCCGAGCAGGATCTCGCGGTCGACGATCGGTGATTCGCTCTGTTGCACCAGGATGCCGTCTTCGCCGAGCGCGCGCAGGCAGTCGCGGTAGAAGGATTCGGTGAACAGGCCTTCGCCCGGGCCGACCGGGTCGGTGCTGTCGACGATGATGAGGTCCAGGCCCGCCTCGGGTGCGTTCGCGATCCAGCGGATGCCGTCGTCGAACAGCAGCCGGGCGCGTGGATCGTCGTTGGCCTCGCACAACTCCGGAAAATGGATCTCCGAGAGACGCGTGACGCGCTCGTCGATGTCTACCTGGGTGACCTGTTCGATCTCCGCGTGGCGCAGCACCTCGCGCAGGGTGCCGCAATCGCCGCCGCCGATGATCGCCACCCGCCGCGGCGCGGGGTGGCAGTAGAGCATCGGGTGCGACATCATCTCGTGATAGAGAAAGTTGTCACGGCTACTCAACATCACGTAGCCATCGATCACCATCAGCCGTCCCCAGTCGCTGGTATCATAGATCTCGATCTTCTGAAACGGCGTCTGCTCGACATGCAGGCGCTCACGCACGCGCAGCGAAAAGGCACAGCCGGCTTGCTCGTGGATTTCGGTGAACCAATCTTCTGGCAGGGTCATGCGGGGCTCCGTGTGGGTCGGTGCATGGTCGGGATCTTGGGGTATTGTATACTCGTCGCCCATGGGTTTTCGGATTATCGAGACCGTTCCTCGCGCCCGTGGGCCAGGCGCGGAAACGAGTCATTGCCCATTCATGGCGAGTTTCGACAACGACGCCCACGGGTGCGAGGGGCGGTCGCCACGGCTGTTTCGCACATCGGAGGGCGACGGGCAGGGAACGCTCATCCCGGTGGGATAGGCGGATGCGCTGGTTTTTCGCTTCTTCGCGAGCGGCGGCGTCTATGATACTTTCCTTGTTCCTCAGGCGCCCCGGCATGGATTCGATGCAAACCATCCCTCAGACTTACGGGATCGCCCACTGGGGCGAGGGCCATTTCCTGATCGATGCGCGGGGCCGTGTGGCGGCGCGACCCGATCTCGCGCGCGATGAATTCATCGTGCTCACCGAGCTGGTCGATCGATTGCGCGAGCGCGGCGTGCGTCTGCCGGTGTTGGTGCGCTTCACCGATATTCTGCGCGCGCGCACGCGCGCCTTGTGCGCGGCCTTCGACGCGGCGGCCGTATCGCTCGGCTACGACGGTGGGCATACCGCGCTGTATCCGGTCAAGGTCAACCAGCAGCGCACCGTGATCGAATCGATCCACCGCGCCGGCGAGGGTCGCGTCGGACTCGAGGCCGGCAGCAAGCCGGAGTTGATCGCGGTGATGGGGATCGCGCGGCGGGGCGAGGTGGTGGTCTGCAACGGCTACAAAGACGCCGAATACCTGCGTCTGGCGCTGATTGCGCGCGCGCTCGGGCTGCGCGCCTACATCGTCATCGAGAAGCTCTCGGAGCTGGATCTGGTGCTGCGCGAGGCCGGGCGTCTCGGCGTGGCGCCGTTACTCGGCGCGCGCGTGCGCCTCGCCGCCTCGGCGCGCGGCAACTGGCAGAACAGCGGTGGTGAGAAGGCCAAGTTCGGGCTCTCCGCCGCGCAGTTGATCACTCTGTGCGAGCGTTTGGCCGCTCGCGGCCATCTCGACCGCCTGCGGCTGCTGCATGCGCATATCGGTTCGCAGATTCCGAACCTTGCCGATATCGAGCGCGGCGTCGCCGAGTTGGCGCGTTTCCACGCCGAGCTGCGCGCCCGCGGGGCGCCGCTCGATGTGGTCGATGTCGGGGGCGGCCTCGGTGTCGACTACGAGGGCACGCGCACGCGCAACTACTGCTCGATCAACTATTCGCTGGACAACTACGCCGCCGCGGTTTGCGGCGCGCTGGCCGCGTCATGTCGCGAGCATGATCTGCCAGCGCCGGAGATCTTTACCGAGTCCGGTCGCGCGATGAGCGCCCATCACGCAGTGTTGGTCACCGATGTCGTCGATCGTGAGATCGCGCCGCGGCCCGCTCCGCCGGAGCCGCTTGCCGACGACGCGCCGGCGGTCGCGGCGCTGGTCCGCCTTTACCACGAGATGGCGGAACGTTCGCCGATCGAGGTCTTCCATCTCGCCGGGCAGCTGCGCGACGAGGCGCTGCTGCTGTTCACCCAGGGGGTGTTGGATCTGGACCAGCGCGCGCGCGCCGAGCGCTGCTTCATCGCCATCGCCCAGCGATTGCGCGGGGTGTTGCGGCTGTCCTCGAGCAGCCAGCGCGCGCTGCTCGACGAGCTGCGCGAACGCCTTGCCGACAAGCTGTTTTGCAACTTCTCCCTGTTTCAGTCCATGCCCGATGTCTGGGCGATCGATCAGATCTTCCCGGTGATGCCGCTGCAACGTCTTGACGAAGCGCCGACGCGCGCCGCCATCGTCGAGGATCTGACCTGCGATTCCGATGGCATGATCGGCCGCTATGTCGATCAGGACGGGGTCGAGAACACCCTGCCGGTACACGATATCGCCGCCGGAGAACGCTATCTGCTCGGGGTTTTCCTGCTCGGCGCCTACCAGGAGATCCTCGGCGACATGCACAACCTGTTCGGGGATACCGACGCGGTCGACGTGGCCTTGGACCCCGCCGGCGGATACCGTATCGACGGGATCGAGCGTGGCGACCGCGTCGACGAGCTGCTCGCCTATGTCCATTTCGATATCGACGCGTTGCGCCGGACCCTGGCGCGGCGCGTGAGGGCTTCCATGGGTGACGGGCGCCGCGCGGCGGAGATGTTGCAATATCTTACCGCCGGCCTCGAAGGCTACAGCTACCTGAATGCCGAAAACGGGGAGAGGCGGTGACCGGGGGCGCGCCACGCATCACGCACTTCCTGGCATTGATCGCGTTGACGCTGATCGCGCTCGGGATGCTGCGCGCCGATCCCTTCTCCGGTGAAACCCTGGCGCCGTTCGATCTGCTCGTCCACCAGCCGGCGTGGCGGAACCTGGGAGTCCCGCCGCGGCTGGTGCATATCCAGCACTCGGACATCCTCGACTTCAAGTTGCCGGCCTGGCGCGAGCTGCGAGCTGAACTGCGCGCGGGTGGATCAGGCGCCTGGCTGCCGTCGATCGCGGCGGGGGCTCCCGGCAGCCACTTGCTGATCCGCTCCGCGTTGACGCCGGCATTCGCGGCCTATGCCTTTTTCGATGACGAAGGGCTCGGCCTTTACGCCGGCGCCTTGATCGATTTGCTGATCCTGAGTTATGGCGGCTATTTTCTGTTCCTGGCGTTGAGCCGCCGGCCGGCGGCGGCGCTGCTCGGCGCGGTGGTGCTGAGCTATTCCGGCTTCATCGCCGGCTGGTTTTACTGGCCGCATGTGAATACCGCGATCTGGCTGCCGTGGCTGCTGTATTTTGGCTTGCGCTATCTGGAGAGCGGGCGACGCTGCAATCTGCCATGGTTGGCGCTGGCCTCGACCGGGATGATGCTCGGTGGCTTCCCGATCGTCGTTGTCTATGCCTTGCTGGCTCTCGGGCTGCTCGCGGCGTTTCGATCGGGCGCTTTGCCGCTGAGCCGGCGCGAGCGGCTGTCGCGTCTCGCCGAACTCGGCTTGTTTCTGGCGCTGTCGCTCATGATGACCTTGTTCGCCATCGTCGCTTTGTGGGAATACCTGGGGCGTATCGATCTTTCGTATCGCCATGGTGGGACTGCCTTTCGTTCCTTGAGCGATCTGCGCCTGTTCCTGCTGCCGTTCAGCGATCCGCGGCTGTATGTCGAACGCAGCGTCTATGTCGGCCTGCTGCCGATCCTGGCGTTGGGCTTCGGTCTCTATCGAATGGTGCGCCGACGCGCCGACTGGCGCATCGCTTGGGCGCTGAGCCTGATCGCGGTGTCGCTGGTTTTCGCCTTCCAGCTTCTGCCCCGCGAATGCTTGTTGCGCGTGCCGGTGCTCGGCGACAATCCGTGGTCGCGCATGGTGCTGCTGATTGATCTCGGCCTGGCGACCCTGGCCGTGGTGTTTTACCAATATCTGTGGGAATGGACGCGGCCCCGGCTGTCGCGTTGGGGCTTCTGGTCGCTGATGGGGGGGCTGTTGCTGGCGCAGGTGGTCGACGAGGGCCGGGTGTTCATAAAACGGGTGGCGCCGGTGGATACGGCATGGATCTACCCGCTCACCGCGACCATCTCACGCATGCGCGAGGGGATCGCACCCTTGCAGAGCGTGCTGGCCGACCAGGGCTTTCTGGTTTCCGGAACCCTCGCCGCCTATGGCCTGCCGGAGTGGTTCGCCCATGAGATGCACACGCCGGCCGAGAAGCGCGCGTTGGGGCGATGGTTGGCTCGCGGTGCCTTCGTGACGCCGACGGCGGCGCGCTTTTCCTGTGGGCAGGTTCGTTTCAGCGGGCCGGGGCTGGACTACTTCGCGGTGCGCTATGTGGCCTGTACCCTTGCGCCGCCCGTCGAGCGCCTGTTGCTGGACACCGAGCAGGGTCCGCAAGAGGAAAGCGGTTGGAGCGCGCCGTTGGGAGGTTCCGGCGTCGTCCAGCATTTCCGTGTCGACGCGACCTTTCGTCCCGCGCGTTTTCGTCTCGCGACGGCTCCCGGCGGCGGGGATCCGATGAGCCTGAGCCTGTACCGGGAAAGCGGCGAGCGCCTGGGCCAGGCGGCCTGCCACGCGAGCGGCGGGGAGCAGGACTGCGTCTTCGCGCGGTCGATCGAGCTGACGCCCGGGGCTTACCGTCTGGTGGCGCGCTCGGCTGGGGCCGGGCCGCGCTTGGGCTATCGTCATCTCGACGCGGCGGGTGCGCGTCTGGAGACGGGGCGCGGCGTGCTCGAGGCGATGTTGCGGATGCGGGTTTACGCGCCTCCGCCAGCGCCGAAGCCCCTGCTTACGGCGGTGGAGAAGGAACGCTTCACCGAAAGTCGGCCGGAGCCGGGGATGCGCCTGCTCGAAAACCGAAACGTCACCGGCAGCGTCTATGCCCTGGGACGAGATGGCCGGCCCGACTATTCGCTCGCGCGCCTGGTGTCGGCGCGGCCAGAACGCCTGGAGATCGAATACCTTGGCGATCGGCCGGCATGGGTGGTTGCGCCGATGCGCTGGTATCCGGGCTGGCATGCCTGGGTGGATGGCCGGTCGGCTACGCTGTCGCGGTTTCTCGGGGTGATGCCGGCGCTGCATCTCGACGGGCCGGCGCGGGTCCGTCTGGCGTTTCGTCCGACCGGCCTCCCGGCTACCCTGATGATGAGTCTGGCGGCCTGGCTGGTTTGGGGGCTGGCGCTGTGGCGTTGGTGCCTGTCGAAGAAAAGGCCATCGGGGGCAGGTCTGTCAACACCAGGCAATGCGACAGGCCCTCGCTGACGCGCTGGATCGGCAGGGTTTCTCCAGCGCGCCAGCGCGCCAATGCGGCGGCTTTGGAGTCGCCGGTGGCGATCACCAGCATGCGCGCGCAGGCGCGCAGCGCCCGTGGCGCCAGACTGACGCGCTCGGGAGGCGGTTTCGGCGCGCCGTGCACCGGGACGACGAGCGCATCTTCGTCGGGCCAGGGCAGGCCGGGGAAGAGGCTGGCGGTGTGGCCGTCTTCGCCGATTCCGAGCAGCACCAGGTCGAACGGCAGTCGCGGCGCGATCATCCCGGCATAGCTTGCGGCGGCGGGTTCCGCGCCGAGTTCGGCCGGGATCGGATGATGCGCGCCGGCGCGCGCGGCCAGCCCGCTGTCCTCGACCATCCGGCTGTTGCGCTCGGGATGGTCCGTCGGCAGGCAGCGTTCGTCGCCGTAGTAAAGCGCCCAGCGCGACAGCCCGGACGCCCGGGCGGCCAGTTCGCGATAGATCGCGCGCGGCGTGGTGCCGCCGGCGAGGACGATGCGGAAACGCCCGCGCGCGGTGATCGCCTGGTCGGCGGATTGCAGGATTTCGGCGACGGCGGTTTCGCGTACCGCGTCGGCATCGGGAAGATGGCGCCAGCTGCTCATTTCTCCGGCTCCAGGTGATTACGCCAGCGGTGCTCCTCGCGATCGAAGATCCGGCGCACCTCTTCCGGTTCCCAATGGCCGGCCGGATAGGTCGGGATGTAATCGCGCTCGCTGGCCCAGACGCTGAGCACCGGGTCGACCACGCGCCAGGCCTGTTCGACCTCATCGTAGCGCAGAAACAGCGAGCGGTCGCCCTCGATGACGTCGAGCAGCAGCCCTTCGTAAGCGCCGGTCTTGTCGTGGTGCTCGCAGCGGTAGAGGGCGTCGAGACTGGTCTGGCGGGTGTTCATCTCCAGGCCGGGTTCTTTGATCGTCAGCTCCAGGCGCAGTGATTCCTCGGGCTGGATGCCCATCAGCAGCCAGTTCGGCGGCGGGTGGTCGATGTGTGATCCACGGAAGAACTGCTTCGGCGGCTGCTTGAAGCAGATCGAAACCGTTGCCAGGGCTTTCGGCAGCCGCTTGCCGGTGCGCAGATAGAAGGGTACGTCGCGCCAGCGCCAGTTGTCGATGTAGAGCTTCAGCGCGGCATAGGTTTCAGTGACGCTGCGCGGGTCGACGCCGGGTTCCTGGAGGTAGCCGGGCACCGGTTCGCCATCGACATGACCGGGGCCGTACTGGGCGCGAAAGGCGCGCGCATGGACCGCCGAGGGGTGGATCGGGCGGATCGACTTGAGCACCTTGACCTTCTCATCGCGCAGGTCGTCGGCGTCCATCGATACCGGCGGCTCCATCGCCACCAGCGCCATCAGCTGGATCAGGTGACTTTGCAGCATGTCGCGCAGCGCGCCGGTGTGCTCGTAGAAGGCCGCGCGCGATCCGACGCCGAGGGTTTCGCTGTGGGTGATCTGCACATGATCGACATAGTTGCGGTTCCACAGCGGTTCCAGCATCAGGTTGGCGAAGCGGAATACCAGCACGTTCTGCACCGTTTCCTTGCCGAGGTAGTGGTCGATGCGGTAGGTCTGGTCCTCGCGCAGGTGACGACTGAGACGGGCGTGCAGATCGCGCGCGCTGATCAGGTCATGGCCGAAGGGCTTCTCGATCACCACCCGGCGCCAGCCCTGCGCTTCGTCGAGCAGGCCGGATTTCCCGAGCGCGTCGACCACGGCACCATAGACCGACGGCGGCAGCGAGACGTAGAAGACGATGTCGCGGGGGTAGGCGTTGTCTTCGATCAAGGCGCCCAGCGCCTGAAAAGTCTCGTGCTGGCGAAGATCGCCCCGCAGGTAGCGCATGCGATCGAGAAAACGCGTCAACGACCCCGCCTCGGGCGGCTCGGGCAGGCGGCGGGCCAGGATTTCGCTGACATAGTCGCGCCAGCTGGCTTCATCGTATTCCTTGCGGCCGTTGCAGATCAGCCGCAGCCCGGGCGGCAGCAGCCCGGCCCGGTCGAGGTTGAACAACGCCGGCAGCAATTTGACCTGGGCGAGGTTGCCGCTGGCGCCGAAGATCACCAGGGTGCAGGGATCGGGCATCACGAGGCTTCTCCATCGGGCCGCTCGCCGGCGCCGAGTTCGAGGTAATCGATGCTGACGCGGTCAGCGGCGAGCGGGCGGAAGCGGTGGTCGGCGAAGGCGACATGATCGGGATGCTCGCGATAGCTGTCGATCACCGCCGGATGGCAGAAGCGGATCAGCCAGCTGTAGCGGTAGGCGGCGTCCTCGCGCACCGCCTCTCCGGTGAAGACCTCGAGCACCCCGGGGATGCGTGACAGCCGCTCGCGGCCGTCTTCGATCATCGCGTGGGTCTCGGCGTGGTCGGCGCCGGCCACGTTGTAGACGATCAGGTGTTCCACCGCGCGCCAGGCCGACGCCTCGGCCAGGACCTCGTCGGCGCGACCTGCCGCGCCCCACTGGCGGATGCGACGTTCGGTTTCGGCGCCGACGGCCTCGCGCACGCCGCGCGTCAGGCCGGTATAGCCGCCGGTGTCGGCCATCCGTTCCCGAATGCTCTCGGCGGCCGCGTCGGAGAGTGCGGTATAGTAGTTGATCTTGGCGACGCCATGGGCGATGAGGCGGGAGAACTGCTCGTCCGACAGGCCGGTGCCGCCATGGATCACCAACGGGATGCCGAGAGCCTCGTCGATCTCGCGCAGGCGCTCGAAATCCAGGCGTGGCTCGCCGCGCATGCGCCCATGCACGGTGCCGATTGAAACGGCGAGAAAATCCACCCCGGTGCGCTCGACATAGGCGCGGGCTTCCGCAACCGTGGTGTAGGCCACCTCGCCGGGATGGCGTTCGGCGTCCTCGCCCTCTACCCCGGGGACATAGCCGAGTTCCCCCTCGACCGGCACGCCGCAGCCATGCGCCATGGCGACGATCTCGCGCGTGCGCGCGATGTTCTCTTCCAGTGGCTCGTGCGAGGCGTCGACCATCACCCCGTTGCAGCCCAGATTGATCGCGCGTTCCGCCGATGCCAGGTCGGCGCCGTGGTCGAGGTGGATCGCCACCGGTACCCGCGCGCGCCGGGCCGCGGCGACCACCGCCGGCATCAACAGTTCGAAATCGAAGAATTCGAAATGGGACTCGGCCAGGCTCAGGATGACCGGCGCGCGCGCTCGTTCGGCGGCATCGACGATGGCCTGGAGAAAATCGACGCTGACGAGATCGAAGGCGCCGACCGCATAAGCATTGCGGTAGGCATGCGCGAGCAGGTCGTGCATATGGACCAGGGGCATGGAAGAGACTCCGTACTATTGAAATGAAGCGGCACGATTCTACCGCAGCGGACGGCCGAAAAACGCGGTTTCTCGCGCGCCTTTCCCGGGCCCGTCCGCCGCGGTGTCGGTCCGCCGCCACATGGCGCTTCGAACAGGCTGTGTTAGACTTTGTTTTATCGTAACCTCGACTACACTTGACTGGCATGAGCGACAAGAAAGACAGCCGACAGGATGGCGATATCTCGGTACAGGAAGCGCGTCCCAAGCTGAAAAGGCCGCCGCTGTACAAGGTATTGCTGTTGAACGATGACTACACGCCAATGGAATTCGTCGTCGAGATCCTCCGTCGTTTCTTCGGCATGGACGAGGAGAAGGCCACGCGCATCATGTTGCATGTGCATACCCGCGGCATGGGCGTGTGCGGCGTGTTTCCGCGTGATATCGCCGAGACCAAGGTGACCCAGGTCAATGAATACGCACGCGAGAATCAGCACCCGCTGCTGTGTACGATGGAGGTCGCCTGAGCGCGGCGGAGGATTTCCCCAAGGAAGCGGGTTTCTGGCCGATGCAGTAATCGACGGCCTTGTGTGGTCAGACTGGAAGGGGTGGGTTCAGAGGCTTCTCTCTGACCCCGCATCCGCCACGACAGCCGCTGTATATGAGTAAGAGAGGTAGAGGCGCATGTTAAGCAAAGAACTCGAGTACACGCTCAACCAGGCGTTCAAGAGCGCGCGCGAGTTGCGCCATGAATTCATGACCGTCGAGCACCTGCTGCTGGCGTTGCTCGACAATCCTTCGGCGGCCGAGGTGTTGCGCGCCTGCGCGGCCGATATGGAGGCCTTGCGCGCCGAGCTGGTCAGCTATCTCGACGAAACCACCCCGGTACTGCGCGAGGGCGACCCACGCGAGGCGCAGCCCACGCTGGGCTTTCAGCGGGTGTTGCAGCGCGCGGTGTTCCAGATCCAGTCTTCCGGCAAGGAAGGCGAGGAAGTCACCGGCGCGAACCTGCTCGTCGCACTGTTCAACGAGCAGGATTCCCAGGCGGTTTACCTGCTCGACAAGCAGGACATCACCCGGCTCGACGTGGTCAACTACATCGCACACGGCATCTCCAAGGTGCGCGACGACAACGAACTTCCCGGCATGTCATCCAGCACCGACAGCGGCGAGAACGCCGACAGCGCGGCCAACGCCAGTCCCTTGGAAACCTACGCCACCAATCTGAACGAACTGGCGCGCGCCGGCAAGATCGACCCGTTGATCGGACGTACCCACGAGATCGAGCGCACCATCCAGATCCTGTGCCGGCGGCGTAAGAACAACCCGCTGCTGGTCGGCGAGGCCGGCGTCGGCAAAACCGCGATCGCCGAAGGGCTGGCGAAGAAGATCGTCGACGAGGAGGTGCCCGAGGTGCTCGAGGGCCATGTCATCTACTCGCTGGACCTCGGCGGGCTGGTGGCCGGAACCAAGTATCGCGGTGATTTCGAGAAGCGCCTGAAAGCTGTTATCGGGCAGTTGAAGAAAGAGCCGCATGTCATTCTTTTTATTGACGAAATACATACCATTATCGGGGCCGGCGCGGCCTCGGGCGGGGTCATGGACGCCTCCAACCTGATCAAGCCGATGCTGGCCTCCGGGGAGATGCGTTGCATCGGCTCGACCACCTACCAGGAATATCGCGCGATCTTCGAGAAAGACCATGCGTTGGCGCGGCGCTTCCAGAAGATCGACATCGTCGAGCCCAGCGTCGATGAAACCGTCGAGATTCTGCGTGGCCTGAAGTCCCGCTTCGAGGAGCATCACGATATCCGTTATACCAGCAAGGCGCTGCGTACCGCCGCCGAGCTCTCGGCCAAGTACATCAACGACCGCCATCTGCCGGACAAGGCGATCGACGTGATCGACGAAGCCGGCGCCAGCACGCGCCTGAAAGCCCCGTCGAAGCGCAAGCGCACGATCGGCGTCGGCGATATCGAACGGGTCGTCGCGAAGATCGCCCGCATCCCCGAGAAAAAGGTCTCGCGCAGCGACAACCAAGCGTTGAAAAACCTCACGCGTGACTTGAAGATGGTGGTCTATGGTCAGGATGAAGCGATCGAAACCCTGGCATCCGCGATCCGCATGAACCGTTCCGGCCTCGGCAACGAGGGTCGCCCGGTCGGTGCCTTTCTGTTCGCCGGTCCCACCGGCGTCGGCAAGACCGAGGTGACGCGGCAGCTGGCCCGCATTCTCGGTCTCGAGCTGATCCGGTTCGACATGTCCGAGTACATGGAGCGGCATACCGTTTCGCGCCTGATTGGCGCGCCGCCGGGCTATGTCGGCTTCGACCAGGGCGGCCTGCTCACCGAGCAGATCACCAGGCATCCGCATTCCGTGTTGTTGCTCGACGAGATCGAGAAGGCGCACCCGGATGTCTTCAACCTGCTGTTGCAGGTCATGGATCACGGCACGCTTACCGACAACAATGGGCGCAAGGCCGATTTCCGTAACGTGACGATCATCATGACGACGAACGCCGGCGCCGCCGATATGGCGCGCCCGTCGATCGGTTTTACCTCCCAGGATCACAGCAGTGACGGCATGGAAGCCATCCGCAAGCTGTTCACGCCGGAGTTCCGCAACCGTCTCGATGCGATCGTGCAGTTCGCTCCGCTGGCGAAGGAATCGATCGGCAACGTGGTCGACAAGTTCCTGTTCGAGCTGGAGGCGCAACTGGCGGAGAAGCAGGTGACCCTGAGCGTGGAGGAAGACGCCCGGGCCTGGTTGGGCGACAAGGGTTACGATGCCAAGATGGGCGCGCGGCCGATGGCGCGGGTGATCCGCGATCAGATCCGCAAGCCTCTGGCCGAGGAATTGCTGTTCGGCAAGCTCGCGCGCGGAGGGCATGTCAATGTCCGGGTCAGCGACGGTGAACTGGTGTTCGATATCGTCGAGAAGGCGGGGCAGGCCGATAAATCAGCCGTTTGAGGGCGGGCGGCAGGAATCCCGCCTGCCGGATCGCGCCGGCGGTCGGAGAGAAAAGGGTGGGCGCTGTTTCCTCAACGCGCGCGGTAGGTGATGCGGCCCTTGCTCAGATCATAGGGCGTCAACTGCACGGTGACCTTGTCTCCGGTCAGGATGCGGATGTAGTGTTTGCGCATCTTGCCCGAGATATGCGCCGTGACCACATGCCCATTCTCCAGCTCCACGCGGAAGGTGGTATTCGGCAGCGTATCGATCACGGTGCCTTCCATTTCGATAAAATCTTCTTTTGCCATCTCTCGTCGGTTTCTTTGAGTTGAGTAACACGCTAAAGCGCGCGGAGTATAGCATATCGGCCCACGGCCGAGCCCGGAATTGTTACCCGGCCAGCGCATGCGAGCTGTTTTTTTACCCGCATAAAAAACGCTGAACCCCTGGGGTTGGCGGCTGTGCTACTGTAGCACGGATTTGTTCCGCGGTGACGGTCTGTCCGCTTCCGCGCGCCCTTCCAAATATCTCGAAAGGAGAGTAGTCGAATGATTAATCCGGTTGGTTCCGACGAGCTCAAGCCGCTGTTCGTTTACGACGTCAATCAGCACGAGGCCTTGATGAAGGAGGCCGAGAACCTGCCTTCGCTGCTGTTGACCTCGCAGGCGGCGGCCAACGCGGTGATGCTGGGCTCGGGGTACTTCAGCCCGTTGCCGGGCTATATGAACGTTGCCGATTCGCTTGGCGCGGCCGAGAAGATGGTACTGACCGATGGCTCCTTCTTCCCGGTGCCGGTCATGAACCTGACCGAGAGCGTCGATGGCATCGAGGGCGCGAAGCGCATCGCGCTGCGCGACCCCAACGTAGAGGGCCATCCGGTGCTCGCGATCATGGATGTCGAGAACATTGAAGAGGTCAGCGACGAACAGATGGCGCTGATGACCGAAAAGGTCTATCGCACCACCGACCCGGAGCATCCGGGCGTGGCGGCGTTCAACAGCCAGGGTCGTTTCGCGCTCTCCGGCCCGATCCAGGTACTGAATTTTTCGTATTTTATCACCGATTTCCCGGATACCTTCCGCACCGCGGTCGAGATCCGCAACGAGATCAAGGAGCGCGGCTGGAACAAGGTCGTGGCCTTCCAGACCCGCAACCCGATGCACTTGGCGCATGAGGAGCTGTGCCATATGGCGATGGATCGCACCGGCGCCGACGGCCTGGTGATCCACATGCTGCTCGGCAAGCTGAAGCCGGGCGATATCCCCGCGCCGGTGCGTGACGCGGCGATCCGCAAGATGGTCGAGCTGTATTTCCCGCCGAACAGCGTGATGGTCACCGGCTATGGTTACGACATGCTCTACGCCGGTCCGCGCGAGGCGGTGCTGCATGCCTACTTCCGCCAGAACATGGGCGCGACCCACTTCATCATCGGACGCGACCATGCCGGTGTCGGCGATTACTATGGCGCCTTCGACGCGCAGACCATCTTCAAGGAGGAGGTGCCGGCCGGCGCCTTGCAGATCGAGATCTTCGAGGCCGATCACACCGCCTATTCGAAGAAGCTGAACAAGGTCGTGATGATGCGCGAAGCGCCGGACCACAGCAAGGAAGACTTCGTGCTGCTGTCGGGCACCAAGGTGCGCGAGATGCTCGGCCAGGGCATCGCGCCGCCGCCGGAGTTCTCGCGTCCCGAGGTGGCGAAGATCCTGATGGACTACTATCAGTCGATCAACAAGTAAGCCCTGGGAATCGTCTTTCAAGACGCAATAAGCCCCCGCTGGTCGGGGGCTTTTTCGTATCGCCTCCGCGCGTTGCTGGATCGCGCTATCGGGCAGGCCGGGCCCGTGCCTTGCGTTCCGCCGGATAGCGTTCCCGCAGTCGCCGCGCCGCCTCCATCAGGTTGCGTAACGCGGGTTCCACCTCGTCCCAACCACGCGTCTTGAGTCCGCAATCCGGGTTCACCCACAAGCGTTCGGCGGGGATCCGGCGAAGCGCCTGTTCGAGCAGTTCGAGGATGGCGTCGCTGGAAGGGATGTTCGGTGAATGGATATCATAGACGCCGGGGCCGATCTCGGCCGGGTAGTCGAAATCGACAAAGGCGTCGAGCAGTTCCATGCGCGAACGCGAGGTTTCGATGGTGATGACATCGGCGTCCATCGCGGCGATGGCCTCGATGATGTCATTGAATTCCGAGTAGCACATGTGGGTGTGGATCTGAGTGGCGTCGGCGACGCCGCCGGCGGTCAGGCGGAAGCTGCCGATGGCCCACTCCAGGTAGGCGGGCCAGTCGCCGCGTCGTAACGGCAGGCCTTCGCGCAGCGCGGCTTCGTCGATCTGGATGACGCGGATGCCGGCGGCTTCGAGATCGCGGACCTCGTCGCGCAGCGCCAGCGCAAGCTGGCGACAGCTGTCGGCGCGCGGCTGGTCGTCACGCACGAAGGACCAGTTCAGCAAGGTCACCGGGCCGGTCAGCATCCCTTTCATCGGCTTCTCGGTGAGCGCTTGCGCATGACGGATCCATTCGACGGTCATTGCGCGCGGGCGGCTGACGTCGCCGAACAGAATCGGTGGTTTGACGCAGCGCGTGCCATAGGATTGCACCCAGCCGTAACGGGTGAAGGCGAAGCCGTCGAGCTGTTCGCCAAAATACTCCACCATGTCGTTTCGCTCCGGCTCGCCATGCACCAGGACGTCGAAACCCAACTGCTCCTGGAAGCGCACGACCCGGGCGATCTCGGCGCGCATCTGCTGCCGGTAATCGGCTTCGTCGAGCGTGCCATGGCGGTATTCGGCGCGCGCGCGGCGGATCTCGGGGGTTTGCGGAAAGGATCCGATGGTGGTGGTCGGGAAGCGCGGCAGCGCCACCTGCCGCGCGCGCCGGACGGCATAGGGGTTTGTGCGTTCGGCCATCTCCGGGGTCACGGCCTCGAGGCGCGCGCGCACCGCGGGGTTGTGGATGCGGCGCGAGGCGTTCCGGCTGGCGTGGGCCGCGCGCGAGGCGGCGAACAGCGCATCGCGACGTTCCGGCGGGCCGTCCAGGGCTTCGCGCAGGCGCGAAAGTTCGTCCAGCTTCTGGACGGCGAAGGCCAGCCAGGAACGCAGTTCTTCGTCCAGCTCGGACTCGCTGTCGAGATCCACCGGCACATGCAGCAGCGAGCACGAGGGCGCCAGCCACAGCCGTTCACCGAGGCGTTCCCGCGCGCCATCCAGGCGTTGGACGAGGCGGTCGAGGTCGGCGCGCCATACGTTACGGCCGTCGATGACGCCCAGCGACAGGATGCGGTAGGCGGGCAGGTGGTCGAGCAGCATCGGCAGCTCGTCGGCGGCGCGCGTGATGTCGACATGGAGCGCCTCGATCGGCAGTTGGGTGGCCAGGCGCAGATTGTCCCGTAGCGGCCCGAAGTAGGTCGTCAGCAGGATCTTGAGCGGCGTGGAATGGAGCCGCGCATAGGCGCTTTCGAAGGCTTGACGCCATTGGGGCGGCAGATCCAAGGCCAGCGCCGGTTCATCGAGCTGGACCCATTCCACGCCTTGCCCGGCAAGCCGTTGCAGGATCTCGTGGTAGGTCTCGATGAGACGGTCCAGCAGGCTCAGACGATCGAAATCGGCGCCTTCGGGTTTGCTCAACCATAGCCAGGTGACCGGACCGGGCAGCATGGGTTTGAGCCGTTGGTGGCCGTATTCGCGCGCTTCGCGCAGTTCGTCGAAGAGTTTTTCGCTGGCGATGTGGAAATCTTGCCCGGGGCGAAGCTCGGGCACAATGAAGTGATAGTTGGTATCGAACCACTTGGTCATCTCGCCGGCGGCCACGTCGTTTCCTTCCGCGTCGCGTCCGCGGGCGATGCGGAACGCGGCCTCGGCGGGATCCAGCTTCGAGAGATCGCCGAAGCGTTCGGGCGTGGCGCCGAGCAGCAGGCTGTGATCGAGCAGGGTGTCGTAGAACGAGAAGTCGTTTACCGGCAACAGATCGAGGCCGGCATCGGCCTGTTGTTTCCAGTGGCGTTGGCGCAGTTCAGCGCCGGTTCGATGCAATTTATCGAGCGAGATGTCGCCGCGCCAGTAGCGCTCGATCGCGAATTTCAGCTCGCGTTTCGCGCCGATGCGGGGAAAGCCCAGGTTGTGCAGTAGAGGCATGTTTCGTTCGTCCCTTGGTCAGAATGGAGGCGCGCATTCTGCCGCCGAACGAACATCAGTACAATTGATGAATTATCAATTCATCATGAGTGAAAGTAATGCATAGGCGGTCAGTTCAGGTGATGAAGGTCAGCCAGCCGCTTAGAGCGCGACGAAAATCCGCCAACGGAATCTCCACCCCCCGATCGTCTCCGCCGTGGCTTTCGACCAGTGTGGCGCCGCTTTCACGCAACGTCAGTTCATGGGCGTTGCCGGTGAATTCATAGCGCCCGAGGGCGCCGCGCGCGACCTCGTCGGCCATCTCCAGCAGTTCACGGGCGATGATCGCATCGTCCTGGATGTCGCTTTGCAGGAAATCGGCCAGCACGCGCTGTTTGCCTTCGCCCGTGGCGATCGGCGCGCCGTCTTTGTCGCGTGAAAACTGCATCGTCATGTTCAGTTCCTGATATAGATCGGGTAAGCGGTATTGATGCCGCCACGGCGGCTGGTGTATCCCTCGATCGGGAAGCCAAGCCCGGAGGGGCCGCGCCAGGGTCGCGAGCGACGTTTGTCGCGCTTGCGCCAGGCATGCAGGATGGCGTCGATCACCTGTTTGTGACTCAGGCGATCGGGAAACAAGGTGGAGAACTTGCTCTTCCAGCGTTTCTCGCGGCGGTCATAGATCTCGACCTGGGCGGTGTAGACGCCGGCCTTGTTCGGCCGGCTCTTGATGCGCTTCACGCGCGCGTTGCGTGGGTTCTTGCCGCCGGGTCGGGCGTGAAAGCCGGTAGGCTTGCCGCGCCGGTTGATCTCGCCCTGGAAGATATGGGTGAGATTGATCTGCGGGCGGGTCTTGGACCAGCCGCGCCATGCATCGGGTTGATTGCGCGCGCCGGCCGGGCTGCCGAGCAGCAGCGCCAGGGCAATGAGAATCCCGGTGAAAAAAGGCTTGTGCTTCATGCTGGATTTCGATGTGGCTTGCGGATGAGGCGGCTTATTCTAGCAGACTGACGAAGCGCTTGAATTTTCCATCGTCCATTCCCATATGGAAAAAGAGTGAAATCAGGAGTCCGCCATGCAAGTGCAACCGCCCAATGTCGCCGGGATGTTCTATCCCGACGATCCCTATACGCTGAAACGCGAGCTTCACCAGTTTCTGAGTCAGGCCGACCGCGAGGTTCCGGGCAGGGTGAAGGCGATCGTCGCGCCTCACGCCGGTTACATCTATTCGGGTCCGGTGGCCGCGAATGCCTACCATGCACTGGCGGCGGTGGCGCCGCGCATCCGCCGCGTGGTGTTGTTGGCGCCGTCCCACCGCTATGGTTTTCGCGGTTTGGCGACGAGCAGCGCGGATGCCTTCCAGACGCCGCTTGGCGCGGTGCCGGTCGACAAGCAGGCGGTGGCGGCGATCGCCCGTCTGCCGCAGGTACAGCTTGCCGATCAAGTCTTCGTCGGCGAGCATGCGCTGGAGGTGCAACTGCCGTTTCTCGAAACCGTGTTGGAGGATTTCGAACTCGTGCCCTTGATCGTCGGCGATGCGACGCCGGAAGAGGTTGCCGAGGTGCTGGAACGGCTGTGGGGTGGCGATGAGACCCTGATCGTGGTCAGCTCGGACCTGAGCCATTATCACGACTATGACAGCGCGCGGGCGCGTGACCGCCTGACCGCGGAGCACATCGAACATCTGGAATCGGAGCGCATTCGCGGTGAGGACGCCTGCGGCGCGCGGCCCCTCAACGGGCTGCTGCTGGCGGCGCGCCGGCACGGCCTGAAGGCCCATGTCGTCGACCTCCGTAACTCGGGGGACACCGCCGGTGACAAGGATCGCGTGGTCGGTTACGGCGCTTTCGTGTTTACCGAGGAGTGAGAAACGCCATGAGCAGCCAAACCGAGGACCGCTATACGCCGGAACAGAAAGCCACCCTGTTGCGCGTGGCGCGGAAGAGCATCGAGCACGGTCTTCAGAGCGGGCGACCGCTGCCGGTGGATGTGAACGCCTTCGACCCGCCGTTGCGCGTGCCCCGCGCAAGCTTCGTCACGCTGACCCAGAACGGTCAGCTGCGCGGTTGTATCGGGCACTTGCAAGCGGTGCAAGCACTGGTCAGGGATGTCGCCGAGAATGCCTTTGCCGCGGCGTTCAACGATCCGCGTTTCAACCCGCTGAGCGCCGACGAGCTGCCGCGTACCCATATCGAGATCTCGATCCTGAGCGAACCGCGGCGGATGAAGGTGGACAGCGAGGTCGATCTGCTACGGCAATTGCGGCCCGGCGTCGATGGATTGATCCTGGAGGATGGACCCTATCGCGCCACCTTCTTGCCCACCGTGTGGGAGCAACTGCCGGATCCGGGCGAGTTCGTCGCGGCGTTGAAGCGAAAGGCCGGCATGCCACCGGGCCACTGGTCCGACAGCATGCGCGTATCGCGCTACCACACCGTCACCTTCGAGGAATGAGTTCAGGAACGCGGCGGCGATGGTGGGTTCGGCGAGTTCGGCACCAGGCCGATCTCGTCCCCGCCATCGACGCGCGTGAACGGCTCGGCGAACTGCTTGTTGACCGTTATCCGCACATGGTCGTCGCTCAGCAGATAGGCCCGGATCGGGTACTGGCGGCGCAGCCAGGCAAGCAGATCCGTGACGGTTTCCACATTCGGAGGAATCTTCCTTTCTTCTGATTCCTTGCCAAGTTTCTGCGCCAGGTAGTTGAAATACAAAATCCTTATCGTTCTTTCCCCATCCGTCTTGGGATCTCGACGGTAGCCGATCTCTTCGAGGCGGCGGAGGTAATCGGCCCAGTTGGCCTCCTGGTTCTCGCCCAGCTCGTAGAGCGTATCCCAGGAGTAGATGCTGGTATCATGCCCATCGTCGAAGACGATGCGGATGGCATAGCCGCCTTGCGGTTCGATGGCCTCGATATTGACCCGTTCCTTGCCGGTGACCGGGGTATCCATCGTGCGTACCTCCGCGGCGCGCGAGAACACCCGCAGGTACTCGCAGGGGTAGTCAAAGCGCCGGCCGTTGTCGAACGTGATCGACAACAGGCGCGACTTCTTGTGCAAATTGATCTCGGTTGGCAGATGCTCGGCGTGTTCTTTCATGTTTGAAGTTCCGCGATTGAGAGGGGCGGCATTATACTCGTCGCCTATGGGTTTTCGGGTTTTCGAGACTGTTCCTCGCGTCCGCGGGCCAGGCGCGGAGACGAGTCATAGCCCATTCCATGGCGAGTTTCCGCAACGACGCCCACAGGTGTGAGGGGCGGTCGCAGTGGCCGAAAATCCATGGGCGCCGAGTATATTGCATCCGGTGCGATTGCCCGGGCCGCAAGAAGCCGCGCCGGGGATCGGTCAGGGCTTCCTTCCTGGCCTTATTCCCCCGGTACTTTCAGCAGCGTCAGGATGTCGTCCGCCGGCATCGGGACGTTCAGCAGGTTGCCTTGGATCTCGTCGCATCGGTGTTCGCGCAGGAAGTCCATCTGCGCGCGGCTTTCGACGCCCTCGGCGATGACATGCAGGTTCAGACTGTGTCCCATGGCGATGATCGCCGCGGCGATGGCCGCGTCGTTGGCGTCGTCCGGGATGTCGGTGACGAAGGAGCGGTCGATCTTGAGGCGTTCGACCGGAAGGCGCTTCAGGTAGCTGAGCGACGAGTAGCCGGTGCCGAAGTCGTCGATGGCGAGATGGAAGCCCATGCCCGAGAGCCGTTCCAGGGTGTCCGACATCTGCTGGGTGTTCTCCATCAGCGCGCTTTCGGTGATCTCGAGTTCGATCCGCGACGGGGCGATCTCGAAGTAGTTCAGGACATCGTCGAAGGTTTCGGCAAGGCCCTTGCGGGAGAGCTGGATGGCCGAGATGTTGATCGCCACGCGGAGTTCGTCCAGCCCCTGCTTGCGCCATGCGACGATATCCCGGCAGGCGTGGTGCAGCACCAGTTCGCCGAGTTGATGAATCAAGCCAGTGTTTTCGGCGATCTTGATGAATTCCTCGGTCGGCACCTGCCCGAGTTCGGGATCGAACCAGCGCGCCAGGGCCTCGACGCCGATTACCTGATTGTCCGCGAGACGGTATTGGGTTTGGTAGACCACGCTGATGCGGTCCTCGTCGATCGCGCGGCGCAAGGCATTCTCGATCGCCAGCCCTTGGGACACCGGCTCGCTCATCGAAGGATCGAAGAGTTGGTAGTTGTTGCCGCCGAGATCCTTGGAACGATACATTGCGGTATCGGCGTGTTTCAGCAGTTCGTCGGGGGTGTTGCCATGGTCGGGGTAGAGCGCGATCCCGATGCTGGTGGTCAGAAAGAGTTCGTGGTCACCAGCCTTCACCGCGGAGTTCAACGCATCGAGGATCTTGCTGGCGATCAGCGCGATGTCATGACGGCTCTGGATGTCCTGCAGAATGATCGTGAATTCGTCGCCGCCGAGGCGGGAGAGGGTATCGGTCTTGCGCACGCAGGCATTGAGACGCTCGGCGACCACCTTCAACACCTCGTCGCCGACGCCGTGGCCCAGGGTATCGTTGATGTTCTTGAAGCGGTCGAGATCGAGAAAGCATACCGCCAGCCGGGTGCCGCGCCGCGCCGCCTGATTCAGCGCCAGTTCGAGGCGGTCGTTGAACAGCTGCCGGTTCGGCAGGTTGGTGAGGACATCGTAGTAGGCGAGGCGGTGCACCTGGTCCTGGATGCGCTGCTGATGGGCGACGTCCGAGAACAGGCAGATATAGTGCATGGGTTCGCCGCGCGCATCGCGCACCACCTTGATGTTCAGCCATTCCGGCGCGACGCTGTTGTCGGCGCGCCGGCTCCAGACCTCGCCCTGCCAGCGTCCGATGCGGCTGATCTCGCGGAACAGGTCGACGAAGAATTCCTTGCCGAGATAGTGCGATGTGAGTTCATCGATGGGCAGGCCGATCAGTTCCTCGCGGTCGTAGCCGCTGGTGTCGAGAAAGGCGCTGTTGACCGAGCGGATGGTGCGATGAGGATCGGTGATGACGATGCCCTCGAGGGTGTTTTCGAAAACCGTGCTGGCCAGTTTCAGTTCGTCGCGCGCCGCCAGCGCCTTCCACATCATCACGATGGCGAGCAGGGTGCAGATCGTCAGGATCAGCACGTAGACCTGCATGCCGACAATGCACGCTGATTCCTCCGGGCAGTTGAACGGTCCGATCCCAAGACGGCTGGCGAGCGAGACCGCAAAGGCATCCAGGGCGAGGATGGCCAGCGGCTGCCGGCTGCTGAAGCGATACAGCGCCCACATCAATGGCGAGGCCATCAGCATGCCGAACGCCACCGCGAGCTGGTTTCCCGAACTGGAGAGCAACAGATACAGGCACAGCAGGTTGAGAAGGTGCAACGATGCGGTTTCCAGGCGACCGCGCGCGGGTTGTTCCGGTGGCGGGTTCCACAGCACGATCAACAGCGGCGCCACGCTGAGCGTGCCGGTCGCCTGCGCCAGAACCTGGGTGACCCAGGGCCCGAATCCCGCCGCCGTTGGAAGCGCGCCGGCGCCCGCCAACGCCAGAATCCGGGCGCCGGCGAGCGCGAACGGCACGACCGCGCCGAACAGCAGCAGAAACAGCCCAAGGAGACGGAAGCCGGAACATGGAGCGCCGGTGCGCAGAAAGCGTTTTGCCAGCCAGTGGCCCAGCCCCAGGCCGAGCAGGGCGCCGGCGGCGGCGAACAGCCCGTCGGTCAGACCGTGGGGCCTGAGGATCCATTCGCCGCCGATGACCGCCGCCGCCAGCGCCGGCCAGACGCGCGCTCCGCAGACCACCAGGCCGGCAATCGCGACGCCGGTGGCGGGCCACCACAACGGATAGGCCGGCTGACGCTCTTGCAACCACCAGGTCAACAGCATGGCCAGCAGGTAGAGGACGGCGACCGTCGCCTGTCTTGCGGGCGGACAGGGCGGATGCGCCGCAGCGGTCCTCATGGGCATGTCGTACCCCGCTTCAGCCGGATGTGTCATTGGGCCGCGTTCCCTCGCCTGAAAAACTGCGTAGAATAGCCCGATCGCGCGAGGCCGCGCTTTCGGACGACGATTTCCCCATGGACAAGCCCCCTTTCATTCTGGTCGATGGTTCATCCTACCTGTTTCGTGCCTATCATGCCTTGCCCCCGCTGACCAACCGCAAGGGCGAGGCGACCGGCGCCACGGTCGGCGTCGTCAACATGTTGCGGAAACTGCTCGATGAGTACCATCCCAAGCATATCGCGGTGGTCTTCGATGCGCCCGGGAAAACCTTTCGGGACGAGCTCTTTGCGGAATACAAATCCCAGCGCCCGCCGATGCCGGACGACCTGCGCGAGCAGATTGCCCCGACCCATGAAATCATCCGCGCGATGGGCCTGCCCTTGTTGGTGGTCGATGGCGTCGAGGCCGACGATGTCATCGGCACCCTGGCGCGGCGCGCGGCCGCCAGGGGCATGCCGACCCTGATCTCGACCGGCGACAAGGACATGGCGCAGTTGGTCGACGACAAGGTCACGCTGATCAATACCATGACCGGCGCCTTGCTCGATCGCCAGGGCGTGGTCGACAAGTTCGGCGTGGCGCCGGAGCAGATCGTCGATTTTCTCGCGCTGACCGGGGACAAGGTCGACAACATCCCGGGGGTTCCTGGCGTCGGCCCGAAGACCGCGGCGAAATGGTTGAAGCAATACGGCGATCTCGACCAGCTGATCGCGCACGCCGACGAGATCAAGGGCAAGACCGGTGAAAAGCTGCGTGCCGCGCTCGATCAGCTGGCGTTGTCCCGTGAACTGGCGCGCATCCGGGTCGATCTGGATCTGGGCGTGGAACCCGAGGCATTGCAGCCCACCGAGCCGGACCGCGAGCGCCTGCGTGAGCTGTATCAGCGCCTCGATGCGCGCCGCCTGCTCGACAGCCTCGATGTCGATGCGCGCGAGGCCGAGCCGGCCGCGCGACAGGCGGCGGCCGCCGGGGACTACCAGGTCGTGCTCGATGAAGCCGGACTCGAGGACTGGATCGAGCGCCTGGGGAGCGCCGGGCTGTTCGCCTTCGATACCGAGACCACCAGCCTCGATTATATGCGCGCCGAGGTGGTCGGCGTCTCCTTCGCGGTCGAGGCCGGCAAGGCCGCCTATGTGCCGGTGGCGCATGTCGGCCCGGATGCGCCGGCGCAGCTCGATCGCGATTGGGTGCTGGCGCGCCTGCGTCCGCTGCTCGAGGATCCATCGCGACCGAAGCTCGGGCAGAATCTCAAGTACGACAAGAACGTGCTCGCCAATCATGGGGTAACGCTGGAAGGGATTGCGCACGACACCATGCTCGAATCCTACGTGCTGAACTCGACCGCGACGCGTCACGACATGGATTCGCTCGCCTCCAGCTATCTGGACCTGCGCACCGTGCATTACGAGGACATCGCCGGCAAGGGCAAGAAGCAACTGCGTTTCGACCAGATTCCGCTCGAACAAGCCGCTCCCTACGCCGCCGAGGATGCCGACATCACCCTGCGCCTGCATCAGACGCTGTGGCCCCGCCTGCGGGCCGAGGCCGCCCTGTGCCGGGTTTATCGCGAGATCGAGATGCCGTTGGTGCCGGTCTTGTCACGCATCGAGCGCACCGGCGTATGCATCGACCGCCAGCGCCTTGCCGAGCAGGGCGAGGCGCTGGCGCGCCGCCTGCACGAGCTGGAGCAACGCGCCCACGAACTGGCCGGTCACCCATTCAACCTCGGCTCCCCGAAGCAGATCGGCCAGGTGTTCTTCGAGGAACTCGGTCTGCCGGTGATCTCGAAAACCCCGAAAGGGGCGCCATCCACCGCGGAATCGGTGCTCCAGGAGCTTGCCGAGCGGGGTTATGAGCTGCCGGCGGTGCTGCTCGAACACCGCGCCCTGGCCAAGTTGAAATCCACCTACATCGACAAGTTGCCCGAGATGATCGACCCCGGCAGCGGCCGCGTGCACACCTCGTACCATCAGGCGGTGACCGCCACCGGGCGCCTCAGCTCCTCCGACCCGAATCTCCAGAACATTCCGGTGCGCAGCGAGGAGGGACGGCGCATCCGCCAGGCCTTCGTGCCGCGCGCCGGCTGGAAGATGCTCGCCGCCGATTACTCCCAGATCGAGCTGCGCATCATGGCCCATTTGTCCGCCGACGAGGGCCTGTTGCGCGCCTTCGCCGCCGGCATCGACATTCATCGCGCGACCGCCGCGGAGGTCTTCACAAATGGCGATCTTGAGGCCGTGAGCAGCGAGCAGCGGCGCTCCGCCAAGGCCATCAACTTCGGTCTGATCTACGGCATGTCGGCCTTCGGCCTGGCCCGCCAGCTCGGCATCGGGCGCGAACAGGCGCAGGAATACATCGACCGCTACTTCGCCCGCTATCCCGGCGTCAAGGCCTATATGGAGCGCACCCGCGAGGAAGCGCGCGAAAAAGGCTATGTAGAGACCCTGTTCGGTCGCCGTTTGTATGTGCCGGACATCAAGGCGCGCAATGCGCAGCGTCGCGCCGCCGCCGAGCGCACCGCGATCAACGCGCCGATGCAGGGCAGCGCCGCCGACATCATCAAGCGCGCGATGATCGCCGTCGACGCCTGGCTGCGGGACAGCGCCGCGCCGGTCGCGATGCTGATGCAGGTGCACGATGAACTGGTGTTCGAAGCGCGGCCGGAAGCCGTCGCCGAGGCGCGCGCGCGAATCGACGAGCATATGAGCGGAGCCGCCCAACTGGCGGTCCCGCTGGTGGTGGAGATCGGTGTCGGCGACAACTGGGACGAAGCCCACTGAACCCGGGTCGAGACGATGCGAGGGCGGGGAGGGGGTCAAGTTTTCGCGGCGAAGGCCGAAATCCCCGACAACGGCCGGCTGGCCGTCTCCGCCCACTTCATCGAAAAGAGGATGCAGATGTTCGACTATCGCTCGATCGGCTTCAAGTTCAACGCACTGAACCTGCTCGTGTTCAGCGTCGGTATCGGCGTTCTATTGTTCGTCTACCTCATGCTGAAACCGGTGCGACAGGGTTTTATCGACTATCGGGATCACGTCGCCCAGCGGGAGAAGCTGCTGATGGGGCTGCGCGAGAACTTCGGTTACGGTGCCGGCATCCACAACTTCAAGAACTACGTCATTCGTGGCGATGAGAAATACGCCCGCCGTCTGCGCGACAATGCCGCCAACATGGAGAAGCTGCTGGCCGCGTATCGCGCGATCCCCGACCTCGAGGACGCCGAGCGCCAGTCGCTGGATGCCATCGATCAGGTCTTTCACGCCTACCTCGGCAAACTGCCGGTGGTCGCGCGCATGCTGCGCGACGGCGCCTCGATCCAGGCCATCGATCAGGCGATCACGACCGACAACACTCCGGCGCTGCGCGCCTTCACGCGGCTGGCGGAGCACTACCAGGATCTTATCAATCACTCCGTGGAACGCCTGGGCGGCAGTATCGCGCGGGCCTATGACAGCCTGTTGTGGGTGGTGATCGGCGGCGCCCTGGTGATCAGCATCCTGATTCAGTTGGCGCGCCGTGGCGTGGTCGGGCCGATCCAGCAGGCGATTGCATCGATGGACCGCATCGCCGAGGGGGACGGCGATCTGACCCGTCGCATCGAGCCGACCGGAACCTCGGAGCTGGATCGTTTCGCGCGCGCCTTCAACCGCTTCGTCGAGAAGGTCGAGGCACTGGTCGCGCGGGTGGTGCGCTCGGCGGCCGATGTCGAGGCGGCGGCGAGCCAGATCGCCGCTCTCGCCGAAAGCGCCGATCAGGGCACCCGCAAGCAACAGGATGCGCTCGAACAGGCGGTGAGCTCGGTCGGAGAACTGAAGCAGCATGCCTTGCATGTGGCCGGCAGCATCGACGAAGTGGCGGATGCCTCGCGCCAGGCCGATCAGCTTGCCCAGGAAGGCCGCCAGATCGTCGACCAGGCGGTAAGTCAGGTCGGATCCTTGGCCGAGGAGGTCAACCAGAGCGCGCGAGTGGTCCGCGAATTGCAAGAAGAGAGCGAGAACATCGGCACCGTGCTCGACGTGATCCGCGGGATCGCGGAACAGACCAACCTGCTGGCCCTGAACGCCGCGATCGAAGCGGCGCGCGCCGGCGAGCAGGGGCGTGGCTTCGCCGTGGTCGCCGACGAGGTGCGCTCGCTGGCCGGACGCACCCAGGATTCGACCGAGGAGATCCAAAGCATGGTGGGCCGTTTGCAGGGGCTTTCGCAATCGGCGGTCGGCGCGATGGAGCAGGCGCGAGCACATGCCGACAGCGGCAGCGAGGATGCCGCGCGCGCCGGCCAGTCACTGAACGACATCACCCAGGCGGTGACCGGCATCAGCGAACGCGCGCGCGAGATCGCCGACGCGGCGCGCGCGCAAAGCCATGCCAGCGAAACCATTCACGGCAGCGTCGGACAGATTGCGGGCAGCGCCAGCGAGAACACCCGGATGGCGGGCGAGACCACCGGGGTCGCCACCCGCATCGCCGCGCTCGGGCGCGAGCTGCGTGAACTGGTCGGCCGTTTCACGGTATCGAGCGGCGCCTGAGCGGCCTACAGCATCATCCCGCGAATCATGTAATACAGCATCGCCGCCATGATGCCGGAAGCCGGTACTGTGATGACCCAGGCGGCGATGATGCGCATGAAGGCCGAGCGTTTCACCAACTCGTGCTTGTAGACCTTCTTCAAGCGCTTGCGATCCTTCTTGCTGAGGCCGGTATCGGTGCGCTTGGCCTTCAGTTCGGCCAGCATCTGGCCGCGTTGCTCGGTGGTCGCGGCCTCGAAACGGCGCAGATAGGCGTCGACCACGGCCTGAGTCTCGCCCTGGTGGTGAGCGCGGATCTCCTCGATCATCAGCGCATAGTTGGTCTTCAGAAACTCGCGCAGAAAACCGACCCCGAATACCGCGCCGACCGCAATGTGGGTGGAACTCACCGGCAGGCCGAGCTGACTGGCGATGATTACCGTGATCGCCGCGGCCATCGCGATGCAGAAGGCGCGCTGCTGGTCGAGATCGGTGATCTCGCTGCCGACGGTGCGGATCAGCTTCGGCCCGTACAGCGCCAGCCCGATCGCGATGCCCAACGCGCCCACCAGCATCACCCACAGCGGGATCGCCGCCTTCTTTGCGATCGCGCCGTGCTGGATGGCGTCGTTGATCGCGGCCAGCGGGCCGACCGCGTTGGCGACATCGTTGGCGCCGTGGGCGAAGCTCAGCAGCGCGGCGGCGAAGATCAGCGGGATTGTGAACAGCTTGTTGATGCTGGCCTTGCCCGGCGGCAGTCCGTCGGCGGTCCGCGCGATGCGCGGGCGGACCAGCAGGTAGACCGCCACCGCGACCACCAGCCCGATCATCAGCGCGGTGCCGAAATCGGTCTTCCAGACATGCTTCAAGCCCTTCATCACCAAGTAGGTCGCAAAGGCCCAGGCCATCGCCGCGACCAGCAGCGGCACCATCCGCTTCGCCGCCGCGCGCATATCCTTCTTGTAGGTGATGGTGCGCTTGGTCAGATACAGAAAACCGGCCGCGATGATGCCCCCGATCAGCGGCGAGATCACCCAGCTGGCGACGATCGCGCCCATCTTCGGCCAGTTCGCGACATCCATGCCGCCGGCGGCGATGCCGGCGCCGAGCACCCCGCCGACGATCGAATGGGTGGTCGAGACCGGCGCGCCGGCGGCGGTGGCGATGTTCAGCCACAGCGCGCCGGCCAGCAGCGCGGCCATCATCAGCCAGACGAAGCTGTCGGCATCGTTCAGAAAGCCGGGGTCGATGATGCCTTTCTTGATCGTGCCGACCACGTCCCCTCCGGCGATCAACGCGCCGGCGGCCTCGAAGATCGCCGCGATCAGGATCGCGCCGCCGAGCGTCAGCGCCAGCGAGCCGACGGTCGGCCCGACATTGTTGGCGACGTCGTTGGCGCCGATGTTCATCGCCATGTAACCGCCGATGATCGCGGCGATGATCAGCAGATTGCCCTCGCGCAGATCGCCAAAATGGCGGCGGGTGAAGAAATAGATGATCGCGAGAAAGAACAGCGCGATGCCCAGCTTGATGAATTCGCCACGCCGGGTGGGGCGTTCGTGCAGGTTCAGCAGATCGTTCAGCGCCATGCTGGAAGCCTCTTGTCGGGTTGCCGAAGGAGAAAACAGGCGGAGTGTACACGCCCCCGGGGTGTAAATCGACGCCCCCGGCCCGGCGTGTTGCCCTGGATCAATTTACAGAAACAGCAGCACATAGGCGGTCGCGACGGTGATCTGCGCGACGGCGAAGGGCAGGGCGCGGCGCACGAAACCGCCGAAGCTCATCGGCAGGCCATGTTTGTGCATCAGGGTCACCGCGACCAGCGTCGAGGCGCTGCCGATCGGGGTCAGATTGCCGCCGAGGTTGGCGCCGAAAGCCACCGCCCACCACAGCGGGGATTCGCTTGCGATCCGTTGCGCGTCGAGGATCCTGGCGAGCATCGCGGTCAACGGGATATTGTCGGTGACCGAGCTGAACAGGGCCGACGACAACAGCAGCGAGGCGCTGCCGCCGGCCGAATCGCCGTCGCCGATCAGCCAGCGCACGCCCTCGCCGATCAGCGCCAGCACCTCGGCATGCTCCATCACGTTGATGACTACGAACAGGGACATGAAAAACAGGATCAGATCCCAGTCGACCGCCTTGAAGAACTGGTCGACCTCGGACTTGTAGCGGATCAGCATGATCACCGCGAAGGTCATGGCGACGAAGCCCATGCCGAGATCGCGCACCACCGGGGTGACCGAGGTAGTCGCAATGGCGAGGATGAAGGCCGCCATTGCGACCGCCGCAAAGGTGAAAAAGCCCTGGCTGGCGATGCCTTCGTTCTCGTCGAAGCCGGCGACCCGGCGACGGGCGTGATCGCGTTCGGCCGCGTCGCGCAGCGCGCGGATGCCGAACAGCCGCGCGCCGAGCCACAGCGTGAATACCGTGGCGACAAGTACATAGGGGCTGGACTTCAGAAAGAACTCGATAAAGCCGATGCCGGCGGCGTTGCCGACGATGATGTTCGGCACCGACGAGATCAAGGTCAGCAGGCCGCCGACATTGGTCAACAGCCCCTCGATCAGCAGGAAGCCGAGCAGCTTGTCGCGGCGTTCCAACCGCTCCAGCGAGACCACGCTCAGCGAACCGACGATGATCATCGCGGTGACATTGTTCAACGCCGCCGAGAACAGCACCGTCATGCCGCCATAGAACCACAGCAACTTCAGCGGATCGCCGCCGGAGGCCTTCGTCAGGCGGATGGCGATCCAACCGAACAAGCCGGAGCGCAGGGTGACATCGACGAACAGGCTGGAGCCGACGATGATTGCGATGACCTCCCAGTCGACCGCCTCGATATACACCGGGATATGCAGGCGCTGTCCCCCAGGCAGGGTGACATCGCCGAAGGGCAGCAGCCCGAGCGCCGAGCCGAGCAACAGACAGATCACGGCGAATACGCCGACGATCACCGATTTCTTCGCATGCAGCTTCTCTTCCAGCGCCAGGGCCACGATCATCGCCACCAGCAGGCCGGTGAACAGCAGCGTGACCGCGAGCGGAACCGGGTGAGTGAGGACTTCGGCTTCCATCGGGCGGCTCCGGGTCAGAGGATCAACAGGGGGATCTGGCGCAATTCGACCGCCAGCGGGTAGGCGAGGCCGTGCATCGCCAGCTGCTCGTCGTCCTTCGCGTTCATCACCAGCAGATCCAGATGACGGGACTCGATCAGCGCTTTGCAGTCGCGCAGCGAACGGCCGAAGGTCACCAGGGCCTCGATCTCGATACCGCGCCCGGCGAGCTGCTCGACGCAGGATTCGATATAGTGGGAAGGGTCGGCGAGCAGGCGCTTTTGCAGCTGCTCGCGCGCCTCGTCGGTATCGATGCTGTCGATGCGCGCGATCGCGTCGAGATAGCGCTCGAAGGTGCGTTCGTCTTCGATGTGCGCCAGGATCAGCACGCCGCCGCTTTCGGTCAGCGCGGCGCCGTGATCCACCAAGCGGTGCTGCCGGGTGAGATGATCGGTGACCACCATCACGGTATCGCAGTCGCTCAGTGCGTGTTCGGCGCGGTATCCGGCCTCCGGATGGGGCATCACCAGCACCGGGGTGTCGATGTCCTGCAACAGGACATCCAGATGGACGCCAAGCGAGTGCGGATAACGCCAGGCATGGCTGTGCAGGTTGCGGTAGCTGACGATCAGCCCGGGGCGTTGGCGTTCGATCAGCGCCAGCATCTCATCGATGGCATGGAAATCGTCGCCGACCGCGGTATGCCAACCGGCTCCGTCGGCGAGCGCGCCGGGCGGCACGAAAGCGCGCGCCTGGCGCGTGAACGCTTCCGCCGAGGCCGCGTCCAGATCGGTCAGCACCAACACCCGCGAGAAGCGCACCGGCGATGGCCGATAGGGTTCGCGCCAGGCGGCGCGGAAGAGGCTTTCGACCTGATCGATCTTCGACACGATGAATCCCTGCTGAAAACTGGCGGCTATGGTAGCGTATCAGGGAAGTGTTTGAGAATCCGCGAGGATGCGATGAACGACGAAGCGCGGGCCGGAGAGAAACCGGCGATCGGCGCGTGGCGCGAACGGTTATGCTCGTCGCCCATCAGCCGCTGGACCCAGCGGTTTTGCGCCCCGGCCGAGGAATATCGCCTGACCAGCCGGCTGTTCCTGAAGGTCTTGGCGCTGATCTATTTCGCCGCCTTCGTCTCGCTGGGCGTTCAGATTACCGGTCTGGTCGGCGCCGATGGCATCCTGCCGCTTGCGCGTTATCTCGCCAACGCGCGCGAGGCGCTCGGCTTCGCTGCCTACTGGCGCCTGCCGACACTGTTCTGGTTCGATGCCTCGGACCTGGCATTGCAGGCGGTGGCGGCCGCCGGCGCGATCGCCGCGATGATGCTGTTCGCCGACTGGCATGCGCGGGTGGCCGCGATCGCGGCCTTCCTCTGCTATCTCTCGCTGTTTCATGCTGGCCAGTTGTTCTTGAATTTTCAATGGGATAGCTTGCTTCTTGAAAGTGGATTCCTGGCCATATTCCTGGTCGACCGGCCATCCCGGTTGCTCGTTTTCCTTTATTACTGGTTGCTGTTCCGGTTGCGTTTCTTCTCTGGTTTGTCGAAGGTCGTCAGCGGCGATCCCTCGTGGGCCCATTTGACCGCGCTGGATTACTATTTTCAGACCCAGCCCTTGCCCCATCCCGGCAGCTGGTATGCGCAGCAACTGCCTCAATGGCTGCACTGGAGCGGGGCGGGCTTCACCCTGTTCGTTGAGTTGATCGTGCCGTTCTTTCTCTTTCTGCCGCGCAGTTACCGTCTGTTCGCCGCCGGTACCACGATCCTGATCCAGCTGCTGATTCTCGCCACCAGCAACCACGCCTTCGTCAATCTGTTGACCATTGCATTGTGCCTGTTTCTGCTCGACGACCGGGTGGTGCGACACCTGGTGCCGTATTCGTGGCGCGGGCAGGGCTTTCCGCGCCGTGGCCTGCCGGATCGGGGCCGGCTGCTGGCGCTCGCCGTCGGCGGCGTGCTGATGCTGGTGTCCAGCCTGTCGGCGTTCAGCGACCGCCTGCTGGGTCTACCGGTGCCACAGCCGCTACAGGCGATCACGCGCATCAGCCAAGCCTGGGGACTGGGCTTCGTCTATCATATCTTTCCGACCATGCAGACCGAGCGGCAGGAGCTGGTTATCCAAGGCTCCATGGATGGAAAACACTGGAAAACCTATGAGTTCCGATACAAACCTCAGAAGCTGGATGAGATGACGCCCTTCATCGTGCCGCATCATCCCCGTCTCGACTGGATGATCTGGTTCGTGCCGACCCAGCATCCCTTGCAGATGGCCTGGTTCGGCGAATTTCTGCGCAAGCTGCATGAAGGCTCTCGCCCGGTGATCGGCCTGTTGCGCTCCGATCCGTTTCCGGATGGGCCGCCGCGTTACCTGCGGGTACAGGTCTACCGCTACCGTTTCACCACCGTGGAGGAACGCCGCGACAGCGGCGAATGGTGGAAGCGGGAATACCTGGGGATATTCCCGAGAGTGCCGCCGCGCCGCCCCTGAGGGCGGACGGCGACTGGCGTCAGGCTTTTTTTCTGGCCTTCTTCAGCGCCTTGAGGGCGGCCTTCAGCTTGGCCTCCTGCTTGGCAATGCGCTGCTTGCGTTTCTTGACCTCGGCTTTCAGTTCCTCGATGATCTTCTTTGATTTGGCCATGATGGCTCCTGTTGTGGTTGGATGAGCATCCGTTGGACAGCGGCTTTTCGGCCACGAACCTTCCTCGTGCGCACGCGGCAGGCGCCCTGCTCCCGCGACATGCGAACGAGTCGTTTCTCGCTTCCGACGTGGATCAGCACTGGGCTGACCGATCCCATCGTATCGGCGCGGCCCGGGGGATGCAAGGTGATTCCCGGATACCAGTAGACCCACGGGAGTTGATTGCCGGACTCGTGCTCGCCGCCGTCAGCCGCTGACGCGATACCAGACCCGGCCGAGCAGTTCATGCAGGCCGTAGTAGCTTCGCAGCAGCGCCTTGGCATTGGGCAGCCAGTCGGCGAGACGGGTCATGGGCTGATCCCGGTGGAGGAAGGCGGTCGGGGCGGGAATGACGTCGATGCCTTGCCGCCGAAAGGCTTCGACGGCGCGGGGCAGATGCCAGGCGCTGCTGACCAGGAGGATGCGGCGCCAGTGATGCCGGCGCAGCAGCTCGGCGGTGAAACGGGCATTTTCGCGGGTGGTCTGGCTGCGGTCTTCCAGAAAGATCGGTTTCACCTGGAATTGTCGTTTCAGCGCCTCGGCGGCGAGTTCCGCGAGGGAGTGGCTGTAGCGGTCGATCCGCCCGCCACTGACGACGACCGGCAGCCAGGTATGCCGGTACAGCCAAGCGGCGTAGCGGATGCGTTCCATCGAGAGGGCGGAGAGGACATCCCGGCCGCCGTATTCCTTTTGGTCGCGGTGAAACCCGGCGGTCAATACCACGATGGCTTCGGCCTGGGAGGCATGCAGATCGGCGTCGGCGAGCGCGGGGTAGGGTTCGAGCCAGCTGAACAGCAGGTTGGCGAAGGCCGGCAGGCTGCATAGCAGCAGACCGAGGGTGCCGCTCCAGGCGAGCCAGCGACCGAGGCTCCGGCGGATCAGCAGCAGGCCCGGGATCAGCAATACCAGGTTGAGTCCGGGGGGCAGCACGAAGAGTTCGGCGATGCGTTGCCATTGCTCAGGCATCGTCGGGTTCCCAGAGTGCGGTTTGGGCGAAACGCTGCTCTTGCAGGGTTTCGCCGTGGTGTCGTCGGCGGTTGCCGCACAGCCAGCAGGAGCAGGAGGCCGGGCTGTGGAGACAGCGACCGGCCCGCCGTGGAGTGGCGCCGGCGGTGCCGTTCCAGTAATGGGCACGGCGGCGTTTCAGTCGTTTCCGGTGGTGACGGCGCAGCGCGCGCGACGGGTTCTTTGGCATCTCAGTCCAGCAGCGGGTTGGCTTGTCGGTCGGCGTGGTAGGAAGAGCGCACCATCGGGCCGCTGGCGACGTTGTCGAAGCCCATGGATTCGCCGAGTTCACGCAGGCGCTCGAATTCCCCGGGTGTGACGAAGCGCGCCACCGGCAGGTGGTCGCGACTGGGTTGCAGGTACTGCCCGAGGGTCAGCATCCGACAGCCGTGCGCGCGCAGGTCGCGCATGACTTGTTCGACCTCGTCATCGCGCTCGCCGAGCCCGAGCATCAAGCCGGATTTGGTCGGCAGGTCGGGATGGCGTTCACGAAACGCGCGCAGCAGTTCCAGCGAGCCTTGATAGTCGGCGCCGGGGCGGGCCTGGCGGTAGAGGCGTGGCACGGTTTCCAGGTTGTGGTTGAAGACGTCCGGCGGGGTGTCGTCGAAAGCCGCCAGCGCGACATCGACGCGGCCGCGGAAGTCTGGGGTAAGGATCTCGATCTGGGTGTCGGGGGTATGGATGCGGATTGCTTCGATGCAGGCGGCGAAGTGGGCGGCGCCGCCATCGCGCAGGTCGTCGCGGTCGACCGAGGTGACGACGGCGTAGCGCAGGCGCAGTTCGGCGATGGCGGTGGCGAGCTGGCGTGGCTCGTCGGGGTCCGGGGGCGCGGGGCGGCCATGGGCGACATCGCAGAACGGGCAGCGCCGGGTGCAGATGTCGCCGAGGATCATGAAGGTGGCGGTGCCATGCGCGAAGCATTCGCCGAGGTTCGGACAGTTGGCCTCCTCGCAGACCGAGCTCAGGCCGCGCTCGCGCAGCAGTTTCCGGATGCGCGTGACTTCCTGGCCGGCGGGTATTCTGGCGCGGATCCATGCCGGCTTGCGCGGTGTCTGCCCGGTGGGCTGGATCTTGACCGGGATGCGCGAGAGCTTGTCGGCGCCACGTTGGTGGCTGTCGGGGCGCTGGCGCGATGGCGCCAGGTAGTTTTCGTCGGAGGACATGTGAGCAGGGTTCCGTGGTGGCCGAAAAGAAGATTCATGGGCAAGGAATCATAGCCCGGAAATTTCATGAATTCACGTGATGATCGCGCAGTGGATTGTTTTCACAAGGGATTTTCTAAAGTCATCCCGTATCAGGGAGTACGGGCAACGGAAGAAAATTTCTTGTGGAAACAAGAAACAAGCGAGGGCGCGTGTATTTCATGAATTTTCCGGGATAGTATACCCGAGCCGCGCGGCAAGCCGCGTAGCGAGGCGTTCGGCGCAATCGTCGAACGCGAGTTCGATGCCGAGGTCGGCGAGTCGGGTGACCGCGAGGTCGGCGTGGCCGCAGGGGTTGATGCGTTGGAATGGGGACAGGTCCAGATCCAGGTTCAGCGCCACGCCATGGTAGCTGCATCCTTTCTTGATGCGCAGGCCGAGCGCGGCGATCTTGGCTTCGGCGACGTAGACGCCGGGGGCGTCGGCGCGCGCATGGGCGTCGATGCCGAGCTCGGCCAGCAGGTCGATGACACCGTTCTCCAGCGCGCTGACCAATGCGCGCACGCCCAGTCCGGTCTCGGCGAGCCGCAGCAGGGTATAGACGATGACCTGGCCGGGGCCATGGTAGGTGACCTGTCCGCCGCGGTCGCTCCGTATCACCGGGATATCGCCGGGGGCGAGCAGGTGTTCGGGGCGACCGGCCTGGCCCTGGGTGAACACCGGGGGGTGTTCGACCAACCACAGCTCGCTCAGGGTGTCGACGTCGCGCCGCAGCGTGAACTCGCGCATGCGCCGCCAGGTGGCTTCGTAGTCGACGCGCCCGAGACGGCGCACGATCAGGGTGGGGTTCACAATGCCATGATGACCTTGTCGTGGGCGCTCAGCGCCTGGTAGATGCGGTCCATCTGTTCCTTGCTCTCGGCGGTGATGGTGACGGTGACGCCAAGGTAGTTGCCGTTGGCGCTGGGGCGGGTCTTGACCGCGCCCTCGGGGATTTCGCAGTGTTCTTTCATCAGTTCGACGACGAGGCCCTCGAAGCCGTCTTCGTTCTTGCCCATGGCTTTCACCGAGAATTCACAGGGGAAGCGCATCAGCGGCTCGTCTTGGTGTTCTTTTCCGTTGGTCTGTTCTTCGTCATGCATCAGGGTGTTCCTCGCGGGTGTGGGTGATGAAGGCGCGGTACAGCGCGGTCATCCGTTCCCAGTACGGGCCGGGGCGGCCGTTGCCGACCGGCTCGCCGTTGAGGCGCGTGACCGGCATGATCTCCTTCGTCGAACTGGTCAGCCAGATCTCGTCGGCGGCGGCCAGATCGGAGGCGTGGATCTCCGCCTCGCACCAGGGGACGCCGTGGGTATCCGCCAGTTCCAGCACCAGGTCGCGGGTGATGCCGGGCAGCAGCAGCGGGCTCTTCGGCGGCGTGATCAGCAGCTCGTTGGCGACCATGAAGAGGTTGCTCGCGGCGCCCTCCAGGGCCTTGCCGTCGCGCACCAGGATCGCCTCGGCGGCGCCCTCGTCGCTGGCCTGGGCGCGCGCCAGCACGTTGGCGAGCAGGGTGGTGGCCTTGATGTTGCACAGCTTCCAGCGGATGTCGTCGAGGGTGATCGCGGCGATGCCATCGGCATAGGTGCCGGGCGCCGGTGGGGTCATCGCGGTGGCCATTGCGAAGACCGTGGGTTCGATCCCGGAGGGAATCGCGTGGTCACGGCGGGCGCCGACGCCGCGCGTGACCTGAAGATAGATCGACTGGTCGTCGTCCGGGCAGCATTCGGTGAGCCGCTGGAGCCGGTCCCGCCAGGCATCCCGGGACAGCGGGTTTTCCATGCGGATGGCGCGCAGGCTGTTGTCGAGCCGGGTCAGGTGTTCGTCGAGCCGGAACAGGCGTCGGCCATAGGCCGGAATCACCTCGTAGACCGCGTCGCCGAACAGGAAGCCGCGGTCCATCACCGACACGCGGGCCTCGGACAGGGGGAGGAAGTCTCCGTTCAGGTAGACGATGGGATCAGTCATTGTTCCACCACATGATTGCGCTGTCGACGAGCACGCGCCACAGATTGCCTTCGTCGACTTCGGCCAGCGCGACGACGGGGGTTTCCTTGATCAGCTCGCCGTCCAGCGTGATGCTCAGCGAGCCGACGCGGGCGCCCTTGCGGATCGGCGCGATCGGGGTTTTATGCAGGTTCAGGTCCGCCTTCAGGTCGCTGAAGCGGCCGCGGGGCACGGTCAGGTAGAGCGCTTCCTCGAGACCCAGCGGCAGGGTCTCCCGGCTGCCTTTCCAGACGCGCGGCGCGGCGATCGGCTGGCCGGCCTCGTAAAGCTTGCGGGTCTCATAGAAGCGGAAGCCGAAGTTCAGCAGCTTCTGGCTTTCATCGGCGCGCGCGAGCTTGCCCTTGGTGCCCATCACCACCGAGATCAGGCGCATGTCGCCACGCTTGGCCGACGAGACCAGACAGTAACCGGCGGAATCGGTGTGGCCGGTCTTCACCCCGTCAACGCTGGCGTCGCGCCCGAGCAACAGGTTGCGGTTCTGTTGGGTGATGCCGTTGTAGGTGAATTCGCGCTGCGAATACCAGTGGTAGTACTGTGGGAACTCGCGGATCAGCGCGCTGGTGACCTTGGCGACATCGCGCGCGGTGACGTAGTGGTTCTTGTCGGGCAGGCCGGTGGCATTGGTGAAATGGGAATTCAGCATGCCGAGGCGGTAGGCGTTCTCGTTCATCAGTTCGGCGAAGGCCGATTCGGTGCCGGCGACATGCTCGGCGAGCGCCACCGAGGCATCGTTGCCGGACTGCACGATCATGCCCTGGAGCAGGTCTTCCAGGCGCACCTTTTTGTTGACCTCGATGAACATCCGCGAGCCAGGCGTCTTCCATGCTTTTTTGCTGACCAGCACCTGGTCGTCCAGCGAGATATGCCCGGCGGCGAGCTCGCGGAACACCACATAGGCGGTCATGATCTTGGTCAGGCTGGCTGGCTCCAGGCGCTGGTCGGCGTTGCGCGCGGCGAGCTCGGCGCCGCTGTGCATATCCTGTAGCAGCCAGGCGCGCGCCTCCAGCGTGGGGGGTTGGGGCGTCGCGGCGAACAGCCACGCCGGCAGCAGCAGGAGAAGCAAGGGAAATCTTGTCGGTACGGCGGACACGTCGGGTTCCTGTCTGGATGGTTCGAGGCCGCCATTCTACCCGAAGCGGCCGCCTTCGGGAGCCTTCATCGACGCAGCCTCAGCTATCGAAGAGGGTGGTGTAATTGGACGGGCCGTCCATGCCGGGCGTGGAAGCGTGGCTGCGCTTGAGCGCATTCAGACCGCCGCGCAATACCCAGGTGCGGTAACCGAGCTGGTTCAGGATATAGGCGCCGACCGCGCTGCGCGAGCCGTTGTCGCAAAACACCAGGTATTCGCGGTCGCGGCGCAGTTGCTGGCCCTTTACGCGCAGCAGGTAGTAGGGAATGTTGATCGCGCTGCCCAGGGTGGCGTAGTTGTACTCGGTTTCGCTGCGCACATCGAGCCGGATCGCGTGATCGCGCACCAGCCGGCTGGCTTCCCTGGCGTCGACCCAGCGCAGCAACGGTTGTTGCAGCAGGGTTTTGAAATCCTCGCTTTCCAGCGTCATCAGGATGCCATCGGTCAGCATGGTGACGGTGGCATTGCGGTTGGCGCCGGTGAGCAGGGATTCCTCGCCGAAGGAATCGGGGGGCGAGAGCCGCGCGAGCACTGCGTTCTTGCCGTTGATGCGACGCGAGACCTGAGCCTCGCCCTCGCGCAGTGCGTAGAAGCAGGTGCCGGGAGAATCCTGGGTGACGATGGTTTCGCCGGCCCGCACCGGACGCACGCGCATGCGTTGGAAGATCTGCTGGATACTGGCCGCCGGCAGTTGCCGGAACACGCCGGTGTTCAGCAGGTTCATCATCCATTCGCTGTCGCGTGCGTCGTGGCTGTTGAAACGCAGGGTTTCGCCGGTTTCGATGTCATCCTCGGCGAGCTGATCGAGCACCAGCAACTGTTCCAGCTCATTGCGGTTGAGGCTCAGGATCACGCAGCGTTCGGAGCGCACGCGCGCGCCGTTGGCGATCAGCTCGTCAATGCGCAACGGATGCAGCGCGGCCTCGCTGCAAGCTTCGATCTCGTCGCCCTTGCCGAGCAGGCCGCCGCTGCGCAGCAGACCGGAGGTGAGGTAGTAGATCGTGTCCGGATCCGGTTCAAGATCGGATAGCGGACGCCCCTTGTCCAACTGGTGAAAGCGCGCGAAACGGCGCAGGTGGCGGATCCCATCCTCGAACAGGTTGCCGATCGGTATCAAGGTCCTGAAACGGTTCCAGTCCATTTCCATCGTATCGCTCCCTGTTATTGATACACTGAAGTTTCACCGTTTTTCGTCATGTTCCGAGACTGCGGACGATCAGATCGCGCAACCATAAGTAATATCTATCTGCGATAAATTGAGTTTATGATCGGCGCACCCGGATGATCTGATTTATACGAATTTTTCTTTATATATCAGCCTCTTAAAGGATGAGCGTGGCCCCTCCGTCTGGATATAATCAGTGTTGCTAACGCATTGATATAGCAGAAAAAAGGACCCCATTCCATGTTTATTCTACGCGACCTCTTGCTCCCACTCCAAGCCCCTTTTTCCGATTCCCGTCTCGGCTGTGAACGCGCTCACTGGTTCATGTTCACGCTGGTGGCTGTCATCGTGCCTTTTACATCTTCGATGACTTCCAATCTATTGCGCTCACTTCGCACGCTCTTTGGTCTGAATCTGAACCGCCGACGTTTCTATACCTTCATGGCCTCCCACAAGCTGCCTTGGGTTGATCTTTGGCGGGTAGTCTGGAGCTTGATTCCGGAGCCTTCTGTCGATGGCCGTTTCTGATGTGCGCAGGCTGATTGCCAATGCCGCCTTGTCATCGGATTTCCTAGGGCTTTGGCCCAGCTTGTGCAAACCTCAGCAAAATTCTTTCGTTTCGCTCCTGTTGCGCATCGTGGCTTGAGGAGCGGACATTGGGAAGAGGGCTTTTTCAGCGAAACTTCAGAATAGAGTTCTCCCGCCTGAAAAAGGCGGGAACGGATTGAAACCTGGAAAAGGTCATCTGGGTTTTTCGAGTCTGGCGATATTCCATGTTCAGTGTCGTTTTCTGCCGTTTCGTTTCTTCTGAGTGGTAAGGCGCTTTGGGCGTTGCTTTTTCGCGGCGGCGTTTCGGGGCGGGGATGTTGCGCGCCATTCGCCGGGTTGAAGCTTTCCGATCGAGTAGTTACCCACGGCGGTGCGGATCAGGCGCAGGGTGGGGAAGCCCACGGCGGCGGTCATGCGCCGTATCTGCCGGTTGCGGCCTTCGCGGATCTGGAGTTCCAGCCAGCGTGTAGGAATCGATTTGCGCTGACGGATCGGCGGGGTGCGGGGCCAGAGCCAGTGGGGTTCGGTTTCCAGTAGATGGACGCGAGCCGGTCGGGTTGGGCCGTCTTTCAACCGCAGGCCATCGCGCAGGGCGCGCAAGGCGTCGGCATGGGGTTCACCTTCAACTTGCACCAGGTAGGTTTTCCATGTGCCGGCTGTTGGCGAGGCCAGACGATGTTTCAGTGAGCCGTTGTTCGTCAGCAGTAACAGGCCTTCCGAATCACGGTCGAGTCGTCCCACGGGGTATACGCCGGGCTGGTCGATGAAGTTTTTCAGTGTCGTCCGGCCTTCGCGGTCGGTGAATTGGCTGAGAACGCCGAAGGGTTTGTTGAACAGCAGCAGTCGGGTCATGGACAGGGCGCAAAAAAGCCCCGTTGCTGGAACGGGGCCAGCGGTATGACGGGGTGCCGGGTCAGGCGTTGAGTTCGTGCAGGTGGGCGGCGTGCAGCCCCTTGGGGCCTTGTTCGACCTCGAATTCGACCTTCTGGCCTTCTTTCAGTGTTTTGTATCCTTCCATCTCGATCGAAGAGAAATGGACGAATACATCGTCGTCACCGCCATCTGGCGAGACGAAGCCATAACCCTTGGCGTTATTGAACCATTTTACGGTGCCTGTGGCCATGCAAACTCCTCCAACAGGTGTGCTTGATTACCGAGCCGGCCGGAGCCGGACTCCTTTGGTTTGTCCCTGCCCGCAGCAGGGGTTCGCTCTTGGCTTCTCTTAAATGGAAGCTGCAACCTGAAGTATAGCGGGCCGGGATCAATCGTCAATTGCTTTGGTGGATTTTATGACAAAATGGCAGGTAATTTCAGTTTCTTATTTATAAAACAATAACCTATGTTTTGTTTATGCTAAATGAAATCAGGTTTGATCTAAGGGAAAACCCTTGGTTTTCGCGGCGTTCTCCGGATCATGCATGATGCTGGGCGGATATCGAGCGTGGCGGTTGTGGATTCATTTCAGGCATACTCGTCGCCCATGAATTTTCGGATTTTCGAGATCGTTCGTCGCGCCTGTGGGCCAGGTGCGGAAGCGAGTCATGGCCGGGACTGATGGCGGGTTTCCGCAACAACGTTCCCGGGTGCGGGGGGGGGCGTAGTCCGTCCGTGCTGTCCAACGAGTGGAGATCTTGGCTTTGGTGGGTGTGGGAAACCAAGGCTGCGGAACAGTTTCGAGGACAGGAGGCCAGGGCAATCGTGCTGGAATGCTATCGACCTGGCAA
>Ga0256832_1000076_pt1 | contig 57773 bp, 54 predicted proteins | sample 134614metaG_FD_190534 | JGI IMG/M metagenome (GOLD analysis project Ga0256832, IMG submission 190534) | Hydrothermal vent microbial communities from Lau Basin, Pacific Ocean - 134-614 | ecosystem: Environmental > Aquatic > Marine > Hydrothermal vents | place: Pacific Ocean: Lau Basin | collected...
ATGCCTGTAAGGAAAGGCCGATGAAAAACTGAACTGATGACACGTAAACCAAGAGGTTGACAATTGCGGCCTCATAGAAGGGTGGGCACGTCTTTTGTGAGCACCCGTGGCCTGCGGGTTCAAAACAGTACGATGTAGAACATTTATTGTCATTCCGGCCTGCGCCGGAATGATGGCAAAAGTGAGATAGCCATTCATGCCTCAACCGCCGCAGGAACCTCCCCCCGCAACGTAATCACCGGCCACCCCCGCGCCGCCGCATGATCCGCCAGCGTCTCGTCCGGGTCCACCGCCACCGGGTGGCTGACCAGTTCCAGCAGCGGCAGGTCGTTGTGCGAGTCGCTGTAAAACCAGCTGCCCGCCAGGTTCTGCTGATGCACGGTCAGCCAGTCCTTGAGTCGTTCCACCTTGCCTTCCTGGAAACAGGGCGTGCCGCTGACTCGGCCGGTGAAGCGGCCATCGACGACTTCCGGCTCAGTGGCGATGAGGTTGTCCACCCCCAGGGCCATGGCGATGGGGCGGGTGATGAAGCTGTTGGTGGCGGTGATAATCAGCAGGGTGTCGCCCTGGGCGCGGTGTTTCTCCAGCAGCAGTTGGGCGGCGGGGAGCATCACCGGGGCGATCACTTCCTGCATGAATTCCCGGTGCAGGGCGTCCAGTTCCTCGCGGGGGTGTTCGCTCAGCGGCTTGAGGCTGAAGGCCAGAAACTCATGGATATCCAGCCGACCGGTTTTGTAATCCTCGTAAAAGCGCTGGTTTTCCCGGGCGTAAACCTCGCCGTCCACCAGGCCCTTGCGTACCAGGAACTGGCCCCACAGGTAATCGCTGTCGTCTCCCAGCAGGGTGTTGTCCAGATCGAAAATGGCCAGGCTCATGATATGTGTCTCTCGTGTGTGTGTCCGCTGCGTGCAATGATCGGCCATGATAACCAATGCTCCCTGTGGCGGGAAATGCGCGCCGCTTGCGCGGTGGCCGGCGTCGTGGAACAATCGATCCAGGTTTTGAGTGATAAGTTGTTGATTGGCCGATGATTGATTCCGAGGGCTACCGGGCGAATGTGGGTATTATCCTGTGTAATGAGCAGGGCCGCCTGCTGTGGGCGCGGCGTATCGGTCAGGATGCCTGGCAGTTTCCCCAGGGAGGCATCAAACCTCACGAGACCCGAAAAGAGGCTTTGTTCCGCGAGCTGCACGAGGAGGTGGGGCTGACCTCCAGCCAGGTGGAGTTGATCGGTTCCACAAGCGACTGGCTGCGTTACGACCTCCCCAAGCGTTTTCTGCGCCACGGCAGTAAGCCCTTGTGCATCGGTCAGAAGCAGATGTGGTACCTGTTGCGGCTTACGGGAAGAGACGAGGATGTGCGTCTCGATGCCAGCGAGCAACCGGAATTCGATGGCTGGCGCTGGGTGGACTATTGGTACCCGCTGGAGGAGGTGGTGTCCTTCAAGCGCGAGGTTTATCGTGCCGCCTTGCAGGAACTTGAACCCCTGTTGTTATTGGTCAGGAAAGACCCATCGGTTCGTTAAGGTCTTGCCGTTTATTACCCGTGTGCATTGCGTCCCGGGCATCCATGTTTAACCGCACTCTCAAGGTGTAGCACATGCTGAATACGCTCCGGCGCATCATTCAGGAAGTCACCATCGCCAAGGATCTGGATCAGGCCCTGGATGTGATTGTGCTGCGGGTGAAAAAGGCTATGAACGTCGATGTCTGCTCGGTGTATATGGTGGACAAGGATCGGGGCGAGCTGGTGCTCATGGCCACCGATGGCCTGAATGAGGCGGCGGTGGGCATGGTGAGGCTGAAGGCCAAACAGGGCCTTATCGGTCTGGTGGGGGAACGTGAGGAGCCGGTGAATCTCGCCGATGCGCCTACCCATCCCCGTTATCAATATTTCCCTGAGTCCGGAGAGGAACGCTATCGCGCGTTTTTGGGTGTACCCATTATTCACCACCGGCAATTGCAAGGCGTGCTGGTGGTGCAACGGCTCACCAAGAGACATTTCAGTGAAGACAAGGTGACATTTCTGGTGACCATTGCGGCGCAGCTGGCGGGGGCCATTGCCCATGCCGAGGCCAGCGGTGGCATCGATGGTCTGCGTTCCAGGGTGAGTGGTGCGCGGGATGCTGCACCGTTGCAGGGTCAACCCGGTGCGCCGGGAGTGGCCATTGGTACTGCGGTTGTGAATTTCGCCGCGTCAGATCTGGATGTCATACCCGACCGCGCCCCCAAGGATATAAAGACTGAAACAAGTCTTTTCAAAAAGGCTGTGGATGAAGTGCGCAAGGACATCCAATCCATGTTAGAGCGCATGGAAGAGGTTTTGCCTGCGGAAGACCGTGCATTGTTCGACGCCTATCTGTTGATGCTTGAAGGCGGCGGTATTCCCGGCGAAGTGGTCCGCCGTATCGAGCAAGGCAACTGGGCCGCCGGCGCCCTGCGCGAAACCATCACTGAACATGTGCGCGCCTTCGATGCCATGGAAGACAATTACCTGCGTGAACGCGCCGAGGATGTACGCGACCTGGGCCGGCGCATCCTGGAAAAGCTGCGCTCCCGGGTGCCGGGCAAGCCGAAAAAATTTCCCACTCGCACCGTGCTGGTGGGTGATGAAATTACCGCCTCCATGTTGGCAGAGGTGCCGGTGAAACGTCTGGCGGGCGTGGTGTCGCGGCGTGGTTCACAGACCTCTCATGTGGCCATCCTGGCGCGTGCCATGGGGGTGGCGGCGGTGATGGGCGTGGATGAGCTGCCGGTAAGCCATGTCGACGGGCGTAGCATTATCGTGGATGGATACACCGGCCGCGTTTATATCAATCCTTCCCGTGCCGTGCGCGATGAATTCAAACATCTGCTGCGCGAAGAGGCGGAACTGTCCAAAGAGTTGCGTGAGTTACGTGACCAGCCGGCCATTACCCCGGACAACGTGGGTATCCCCTTATACATCAACAGCGGCCTGCTGGCAGATGTTACCCCCGCACTGAAAAGTGGCGCCGAGGGCGTGGGTTTGTATCGCACGGAATTCCCATTCATGGTGCGAGACCGCTTTCCCGGCGAGGATGAGCAATGCCAGATCTACCGGCAGGTGCTGAAGTCCTTTGCCCCGGCGCCAGTGACCCTGCGCACCCTGGACGTGGGGGGCGACAAGGCGCTGTCTTATTTTCCCATTGAGGAAGACAATCCCTTCCTGGGCTGGCGGGGCATCCGTATCAGCCTCGATCATCCGGAGATCTTCCTGGTGCAGTTGCGCGCCATGCTGCGCGCCAGCGCCGGGCTGGGCAACATGAACATCATGCTGCCCATGATCAATTCCGTGGCCGAGGTGGACGATGCCCTGCGCCTGTTGCGCCGCGCCCATCACGAGCTTATCGACACCGGGGTGAGCATCAACATGCCCCACGTGGGGGTGATGATCGAGGTGCCCTCGGCGGTCTACCAGGTGCGCGAACTGGCGCGGCGGGTGAATTTTGTTTCCGTGGGTACCAATGATCTCACGCAGTATTTGTTGGCGGTGGATCGCAACAATGCCCGGGTTGCCGATTTGTACGATGGCCTGCACCCGGCGGTATTGCGCGCCCTGCAACAGATTGTCGACGGCGCCAAGGCGGAACGTACACCGGTGGGGGTGTGCGGCGAAATGGCGGGTGATCCGGCGGCCGCTATTTTGTTGTTAGGCATGGGCGTCGATAATCTCAGCATGAGCGCCGCCAACCTGCCACGGGTCAAGTGGGTGATTCGCACCTTCACCCGGCGTAAGGCGCGCAACCTGTTGAAGGAAGTGCTGACTTTCGAGTATGCACATTCCGTGCGTACTTTCCTCAATGCTGCGTTGGAAGACGCTGGCCTGGGTGGACTGGTGCGTGCAGGGCGTTAATCCACATCGTAATTTCTGATTTCAAAGTCAGGGTTTTCCTCGTGCCTTTGCATGATGACGCCGCCTCCAACATCTCCTCCCTTGCGCCCTGCACCCAGCCACCATCCGGTGATGTCGCCAAGCGGGGGACGGCTCAGGATAACCATGCCTGAGAGGCCCGCGGTTGCCGCCGGGCTGGTATAAAAAAGGTGAGCCACCCGTTTGTTGGAGGCACGTCCCCTCAGAAAGTAGTTTTCGTTCTCAATGTAGGAAGAATACCCAATGCCGGTGATTTCTCCTGAATCCTGATCCACTTCGGTGATTTCAATAATGTCATCCACATAGGGTTTGAGCTGGTTGTTTGTGTCACGGTAAGTCCAACGGCAGTTCCATTTCCCCAGCCAGGCCTGGGCTTCCTCTGTGGACAGAGGAAGATCGTTCTTGCTCCAGATGGAACGGATTTCACCGGGAAAGAGCGCGTTGTGTTTGATGGCGTAAACGATGCAGGTGATGGTGATAAGAAAGAGCAGGGCGAGTCCACCCAGGAGAATAATGGGGTTATCGCTGTCATGCAGCAAATAACCGACGACCAGGGTTATCAGCACCAGGAAGCTGACAGGTGTTTTTATGGACTTGATGATGTCAACCCAAGTATCTGTGATCATCGTTGTTACCTTGTATGAATGCGTTGGGTTCAGGGTGTGACGCCAATAAACCACTTGGGCCTGATGCGCCCGAAGTCGGTGCGTCTGTTACGTTTTAGCGCCTTTTTTGAATCCAGCACGTATTCCTCGCCATTGGCCTCGCGCACGAACACCACCCAGTGCCAGTAGGGGATGCCGTTTTCCTTGTGCCACTTGATGGCCAGCAGGGCGTGATCGGGTAACGCAGCCCAGTTCTTAAACGGTGTTTGTTCAGCGTTGGTGCGGATTTGATAGTGCTTGAGCAGTCGACGGATGTGTGCGGTATCCGACCACAGGCCGGGATCGCCGGCGTGAATGCACAGGCTTGCAGCAACACGTTTGGCAGCGGCATAGGACACGCCGGCCAGTGCGGCGGCGCTGGCGATGGCGCAGCCGGTGGCTTCTTGTTGGATGACGGGCTTCATGGGTTCCTCACACGGCTGTCTCGCTAACTTTACTTCCTGTATTTAATGATAATAATCACCGGCTCCGCCAGCGTAAATAACCGTGAGTTCAAGAACAAGCGCATCGCCGAGTATGCATTATAAGCAAAAGACATAAAAGAAAACCAAGTGGATATAACCCCAGGATTCCGGTGTTCGCCGGTGATGATGGTAGAGAGTATTTTTTTCATGTCTCCAAGACAAAACTTACTCTTACAGGTCTTCTAAATCCTCAACTTACAATATAGTGAGAATTCGTTAACGGGGCGGTAGTGACGAATTTTCTAAAACAACGGAACGCGAGCTTCAAGATAGGCCTGTTCTTCGCCGCCGGTATCAAAGCCCCGGGCATAGCCCAGGCGCAGATCCATGGGCAGCCAGTAACCGAGCACAAGCTCGGCGGTGATCTCGATGGCGGCGCCGCGGCGCAGTGAGGGGATGCTGCCGCCCTGATTCCAGGCCTCTCCCCAGTTGTAGAGTAGGGTACCGTGGATTCGGTGCAGGCCAACGGGTGGTGTCATCAGGCCACGCTCCACCAGTGCGATGGGAAAGCGCCAGCCCGTTTCGATGAGCGCCAGGCGCCGGCCCCGCAAGTCGGCGCGGCCTTCGGGATAGCCCCGCAAGGGGTAACGTCGTTGGCCGAGGATGTTTTGCGTCTGCGCCAGGGCCGATGCCCGCGGGTTGGGGGAGACGCTGGTCTCCAGGGTGCCGCCGAGGCGGAAATTGCGCGGCGCGTCTGTGCCCCAGCCCAGTACGCCGCGGGCGGCAAAGACATGCAGTCCCGGCAGGTCGATGAATTCACGCCAGTCCAGGCTGTATATCTGACCGCTGAAGTCACTGTCCAGCAGGTCATCATCCTCCGCGACCAGGCGCGCCTGTCTACCGTAACTGGGACTGATAGAGCGTGGATAGCGACGTGTCGAGTTGTAACTGACGGCGAGTCCGGCGAGGCGGTCGACAAAACGGTTTGCCGGGCCCAGGGCGGAAAGAATCTTTTTGTCGGCCTCCGTTTCACTGGACACGCCGGCATGCAGCAACCATTGCCGACTGTAGTCAAAGAAAGGCCAGATGGCTTCGGCGGAGACAGTGTCGGAATCACGGTAACGCTCAACATTCCCGACAGAGTCCACGTAGGCAAGCACCTGCCGATTGAGGAAGAATTTCAGGGTGGGGTTCCAACGGTCATAAATATAATTGAGTCCACCTACCAGCCAGCTGTTGTCCAGGTCAAAACCCAGTTGCATGCTATAACTGTGGCGAGACAGGGGATCACGACCAAAGGTTGTCAGACCGACTTCGCTGCGCACCTCGTCAAACTGGAAGTAGGGGAACCAGGAGGTAGGGACGATCTTTGGTAATGCATTGTAGGTCTGGATGTCTGCGGCTGCGGTCGTGCGAGTGGTGTGGGACACGGGCGCGGGGCCTGGGGTGTCCACCGGGAGTATGGCGGCTTGTGGAGACAGATGACGGAGACGGAACAGATTGTAGCCATTGTTACCAAGATTGAGATAAGCCAGTTGCTCACCAGAGGCGTTTTGCAACAGACTGGGAGCGGTGGCCACCCCCAGCACGTTGGTGAGTTTACTTAGGCTGTTGTCGGTCAGCGCCAGACGATAGATGTTGAACACGCCATCGTAGTCTGCGCTGAACACGATGGACTTGCCATCCGTGCTGAACCGGGGACCGGTTTCGATGGCCTGGTTGTGGGTCAGCCGTTGCCACTGGCGGGTGTGAAGGTCGAAGATTTCCAGGTTCCACAGACTGCCCGGCCGCCACACTGCGGCCACCAGCAACTGATCCGTGGGAGAGGCATCCAGTGAACTGATGATGGTGCCATCATTGCCTTGCCACAGGGTCTCGATTTTGTTGCCACGGACATCGAGCAAATGCAGGGCATGCTGCCCCAGTTCGTTGTGTACGGCAATGATCTGCTGGCCATTGGCGCTCCAGCTTGCCTGCAGATAGCGCTTGCCCCAGGTGAGGCGGACCTTGTGGCCGCTGTCGGGATCAATGTGATAGAGATCGGAGAACTGGTTTGTATTGCGCACCGGTTTGACCTCCGCGCTGAGAATGCCGGCGGAAGGATGCAGGTCGATGTGGCTACCACGTACGTCGGCCACTATTTCTGGTTGGGTCTTGTCGTGGCGCAGACGCATCAGCCGCGGCTCGGATTGCATGTCTTTTTGCAGGTAATAGATGTCGCCATTGTCGGCCAGCTGCGGTGAGCGGGTAAAGTAGCCACTGTGGGTCTGGGGTTCGCCGGTGAGGATGCCGGCCTGGCGAATTTGCGCAATCTCTGCGCCAAACTCTGCGCGCAGGTCTTTGCTGAAGTCCTGCCATAATGCAGTCAGATCCTTGCCCAGTACCCGGCGGCTGTTGCTGTTGATGGCGAAGGGCAACAGGTTGTTGCTGTACTGTGCCACCAGTTGCTGGATTTTTTCCCCGCCATAGTGCTTGGCCACGAACTGGTAGAAGTACACCCCGTAGAGGTAACGCGTGGTATTCATGGGCCAGCTCACCAGTGGCTGGTTGACCTGGGAAAGGGGTTTAATACCGTCCATCACTTCCTGACGCATGAGGCCGCGAAACAGGCTGCCCTGGCCGCGGCCGATGCCACGCGCCCGGTCGGTTTCATGGTGGGTGGCCAGTCCTTCGATAAACCAGGGAGGTTGCAGGAGGTTGGGGAACAGGAACAGGTTGCGGCCAAACAGTTTGCGCAGGGTGGCGGGGAAGCCGCTCACCTTGTCCAGGTGCAGCACGTGGGTGTATTCGTGGGTGATGAGAAGTTCCAGCCAGTCATCGAAGTCGGCGATCACGCTGTTCCCACCAGGTGGCGTGACCAGCAGCAACATGGTGTTGCGGGGCAGGGGGGTGGCCGCACCATTGGCATAATCGAAGCGGTCGGTGAGTACTACCTGGGTGCGTTGTTGGGGGGTCCAGTTGAGTTGTCTGACGAGTTGCTTGTGCACCCGTTCGGAAAGGTGGCCCACGGTTTGCGCCAGGCCCTGCTCGCCATCGTGAAAGTGGATCTCGAAATGCTTGGTGGTGAGGGTTTTCCAATGTAATGCGGGATCCTGGGTGAGAGCGGCTTTGACGGCGTTGGTGCTTAGCAACAGGCAGAGCAGTGCGGGGAGAAAACGGCTGAGTCTACTCATGGTTCGTTATTTTTTGAATATCCAAAGAGTTTGCCCAGATAGTCTACCAGTCTGTCGCGAACTGTGGGTTGATTCAATGCGGAAATATGCCGGGCACCGGGAATCAGCCACAGATCCTTTGGTGGTCTGGCCTGGTCAAACAAGGCCTTGGCATGGTGTGGGGGGACGATATTGTCGGCCTCGCCCTGGATGATGAGCACGGGAGTGGGGCTGTACAGGCCGATGGATTCGATGGGCGCATAGTCGTTGTTGATCAGCCAGGACAAGGGATACTGCAGGGGCCAGGTGAGCCAGAAACCGGAGAGTTTTTCGCGGGCGATTTGCCGGTAATCGCTGAACACGGAGTCAAGGATCAGGGCGCGGATGGCCTGGGCCTGGCCGCTGTGGACGAACACGTAGCTGCCCATGGCGCCACCCAGGCTTTGCCCCAGTACGGCGATGCGGGAGTTGTCGATGTCAGGGTTGGCCAACAGCCAGCTCAGGGCGGCGGCGATGTCTCGCATGGCGCCTTGCAGATAGGCAGTGCCTTGTGATTGCCCGTAACCCCGGTAGTCGAACAGGAACACGTTGAAGCCACGCCCGGGAAGCCAGTAGACGCTGCCGATGTGGGTGCTGATGTTTTCGGCGTTGCCGTGTAACAGCAATACGGTTCCCCGGGCCTGGTCCGCGCCGTCCTTGGCGGGCAGGAACCAGCCATGCAGGCGGATGCCGTCGCTACTGGAAAAATGCACATCCTGGTAGTCGAGACCGATGTCCGCCGGGGTACGCAGCAGGGTTTTCATGGGCTGGAACAGCAGGCCGGTGCAGCCATTGAGCAACAGTACAACAAGCAGCAGCGGCAGGCGTCGTTTCATCACAGGTACCAGCGCCAGGAGAGCATCCAGTTTTCCAGGCGGCGGCCGAAGGCCCGTTGCTGGGACCAGGAGAGGTTCAACGCCTGTTGCGGGTTAATCACCAGCCGCTGGTCGACACTGTATTGCTCGTAACGGTGTGGATTGCCGCTGCGAAAACTCATCACCTGGGCGCGCAGTTGCAGCTTCCATCGTGAGCCGAGTTGCAGCAGCGCGCCGGTCTCGGCGCCAAGCCCGGCGCTGTAGTCGTCCTGATAATGTGAATTCACCAACAGGGCGCCATCCAGCAGGGCAAACAGCAACAGGCCATCGGTGGGGCGCAGGGCCAGTCCGCCGCCACCATCCACGGCGAAGGCCAGGTTACTGGGGGAACGACTGCCTGGCAGCAGGCGGCGTTGCCACGAGGCGCGGATGCGCCACGAGGTGGGATGAAAAAAACGGCTGCGGGGGGTGAGGGAAACGATGTCCACCAGGGTGAAGGCGTCCAGCGAGAGTTTCTCGCGCCGGGTGTCGTAACGGGCGGCGATGTTCAGAAAATCGATCTGCGCGCCGGGCACGTAACCGGCGTCACTGTCCAGCAGGTCGTGGTAGGCGGGGCGTAGTCGTAACTGCAAGTAGTTATCTTTATTTTCCCGTGACAGACCGGCCTGCAGCATGCCGGTGGCGTGGCCTTGCTCGGGGGAAACCGCGGGCCGGGGTGCGGGAGCGGGAGGACGGGCCTCGGCGATGCGGCTACGCGCGCGTAACAACTGGCGCGAAAGTCTGGCTGAGGCGGTCTTTTCCCGGCGCTGGGCGAGGAACTCATAACGCAGGTAATCATGGGCCAGCAGCAGGATGTCGGCCCGTTGCTGGGGCGGACGTTCCTGGCGGAGAAAATCCTTCAGGGACAGTTTTTCGTCGGCCAGGGCCAGTGCGGTGTCCTGGGCCTCATCCGATAACGAAGCGGCCAGATGGGCCAGGCGGGTGCCGGCAGCAGGACGGTAAACGGTCTTGGTCACCAGACCCGGACGGTTTGTCACCAGGCGCAGGGTATCGGAGGGAATGACCCAGCCATGCAATTGCTCGCTGAGGGCAAGACTGGGACGGGCCACGTCCAGCAGGGTGAGGATCAGGTAGGAACAGTTCTCGTCGAAAAAATAATATTCGAAGTGGATGCCGCGCAGCTCCCACACATGGGCCAGTAGTCGCTGGATCTCCTCCGCGGAAAAGGCCAGCTGGTATTCCCAGATGTCACGGCTTTCAAAGTCCGAGTACTCCTTGACCTTCTTGTAATAGGGACCGATGCCCATGCCGCCGTAATAACCGCCGAAGATACCCTTGATGGCGAAGGCCACGCCGTTGTCGTTACCGGTCTCGGCGCCATAGTTGATGGCGTAGGACAGCAGGCGGGTGTTTTCGTCCTGGCCCGGGGGGTCCACCCGTAACAGGGTGTGGCCGAACATGGACGAGGGATTGTTGATGTAGGCCGAGGGAAAGACCAGGGTGAGGCTGCCGGGATTGATGCCGGCGTACCATTTCTCGAAATCGGGACAGGGTAACGGGGGCAGACGCTGGGGATCGAAATGTAAGCGTGCCTTGAGCCATTGGTAGCGGGCCACGAAGGCGCATTGTGCGGGTTCGTCTTTTTTTCCCCAGGGACGCGGGGAAAAGAAGGCGGCAAGGGTGGCGTCCAGTTCCGCTTGCGGATCGGTTTTGCCCTGGGCGGCGGCAAAAAAGGCGGGATCATCTGCCTCGCTCTCCAGGCTTCCCAAGAGGTTCTCTTTGTAATGTAGCAGATACTGCCATTGCGGGGTCTGCGCGAGCTGTTGAGTGTGAGCAGCGTTGATCAGTTCTTGTAGATAATGCTTGTCCCCGGCGGCGTTTTCGGCAAATGACGCGGGACTAAAACACAGGTAAAAGGCCAGCAGTGCAGGCGAAAGTATTGGCCAGTATCGGAGGTTACGGGGAAAAGAAGGTTTGCAGTTCATGGGCAAAAAAATGCCCCCGCCAAAATCGCCGGGGGCACTTTGTTCGAAAAAAGCGAACAGGATCAGGTGCGGGCGTAGACTGCCAGCGTGTCCTGTTGCGCCATGACCTGATACAGGTTTTCCAGCATCGCGCCGGCGGTGATGTCATCGGCGGAGAAGATCTTGCCGTAGTTGGCACGTGCGGTGCTGTAGAAAGTGGCTTGATCTTCCGCCTTGATGCCCATGAGCTGGGCCAGAGAGGCGAGGGATTCACCCTGACCCACAGACATGTCGCGAGACAGGGCGTCGAGATTGGCGCCGGCGAACATGTTCACGGCAGCGGAGGCCTGCACCACGCCGCCTTCTTCACAGCCCAGGGTGCCGGAGGTGATACCAAAGGTCTGGTTGCCCAGGGTGTTGTTGGTGGTGGCGGCCAGGATCTGAGGGAAGACACCGTCCTTGCCATCCCACAGGGTGGAGCCCAGACCACAACCCACGTTGTTGGGGGCGGCCATGGCGCTGGCCATTGGGGTGATCAGCACAGCTGCAAACAGAATTTTTTTCATTAGTGGAACTCCCTTTATCAATTTCTGAAAACAATGGTTTTTATGGGCATCGGCTTGCCCCATGTATCGATGCAACACCTCCTTGCACGACCATTCCTTTATATCGGCTATGAGTTGTGTCTGTCAATGTGCCTATTTCACAGCAACTGCATGGGTTATTGCGGGCGGCGCATGAAGGTGCGATACAGCAGAGGTATAACGAAAAGTGTGAGTACCGTGGAAAACGCCAGTCCCCAGACAATGGCCGAGGCTACCGGGCCCCAGATCAGCGATTTCCCGGCCAGGCCTGTGGCCAGTGAGAACAGGCCGGCTATGGTGGTCAATGACGTGATGATGATCGGGATGACCCGCCGCCGTGCGGCATACACGGTGGCATGCAGCACACTCATGCCCGCACCCAGGCGCGCGTTGGCGGCATCGATCATCACGATGGCGGCATTGACGGCGATGCCCGCCAGGGCCACCACGCCGTAGAGGGTGTAGAGGCTCAACGGGTTGTGTGTGACCGTGAGACCGAATACCACACCGACAAAGGCCAGGGGCACGGTGGCAAGTATCATCAACGGCTGGAAGTAACTGCGGAACTGACTGCCGAGGATCAGATAGATGAGGCCGATGCCGAACAGGAACAGCGAGGCCATGGCGTCGAGACTTTCCTGGATATCATCCAGTTCACCGGAAAATTCCAGATCCACACCAGGGTATTGTGTCCGCAGGGTCTGCCAAGCCTGGTGTATCTGCTTGTTGGCGCTAACGGTATCCATTTGCTGTTGATCCAACTCGGCCTGCAGGGTGATGGTGCGGCGGAAATTGTAGTGGCGAATATAGGCCTTGCCGGCGCCGGTGCTGACATGCACCAGCTCGCCTAACGGGATTTCGCGGGCCTGTTGCAGGGCTTGCTGTTGGCCCGAGGCAGGCAGGGCGATGGGTTGCTGCAATACTGCATTGATGTCGTCGACGCCGAGTGGTCTGGCCCGTACCCGCACGTCCACCTTTTCCCCCTGATCCTGCATGCTGGCCACCACCTCGCCGTCGAACAACAGCCGAATGGAGCGCATCACTTCATCGGTACGCAGGCCGGTGTGTTGCAGGGCATTGGTGTTGAGGCGCAGGCTCAGTTCGGGTTTGCCGTCGCTGTCGTCGTCGCGAATGTCGTGCACTGCAGGTATGGCTTCAAGCATGCGCCACAGGGCATCGGTGGCGGCACGCAGTTCAGAGAAGTTGTCACCACGCACCTTGACGTTGATGGGACTGGAGGTAGGCGGGCCGGGTTTGATGACGAAGAAATTGACGCGGTTTGGCCCCGGCGTGTCCATGACATCGACACGCATATCGTCGATGATGTCATCGATGCGGCGGGTCTGGCGGCTGTCCGGGTTGAGACTGAAGGCGATTTGTCCGTATTGTTCACCAAAGTAGGGCGCCATCTCGGTGAACATCTGTCCGGCCACGGAGATGATGCCACGGGTTTCGTCTTGCTGCAGATGTGCGCGTGCCTTGGCTTCGATCTTCTGCAGGGTGTCCATGGTGGTTTTCAGTGGTGTGCCGGGGGGCATTTGCACGTTGATGTAAAACAACCGCGAAGGATCAAAGGCGAAGAACTGCACCCGCACCTGGCCGCTGGCCAGCAGGCCGATTGCCACAAACATCAGCAGGCCGATGACGCCCAGGGAGCGCTTCGGGTAACGCAATACGCGAATCAGCAACAGGCTGTATTTCATGCGCACCCAACGGGTGAAACGGGTGCGCAGGGTTTGCAGGCGCGAGGGCCGATTGAAATGTATGCGTGCCGCGCTGATGTGCACCGGTAGCATCCAGAAGGCTTCAACGAGGCTGATGGCCAGCGCCACGGAGACCACGAAGGGAATCACAAACATGAAATCCCCCACCAGCCCCGGCAACAGCATCAGTGGCAGAAAGGCGGCCATGGTGGTCAACACCGAGGCCGTGACGGGCTTGAATACCTCGCGCAGAGAATCCACCGCTGCGCTCAATGCGTCGGCGCCACGTTGCAAGCGGTAATAGATGGCTTCCACCACTACCACCGCATCATCCACCAGCATGCCCAGCACGATAACAATGCCCAGCAGCACCGATTGATTGAGTGTCTGGCCAAGACTGTTGAGCAGCCAGAAGGTGCCGGCCAGGGTGAAGGGGATGCCGATGCCGATGAAGGTGGCGATGTGTCCGCCAAGAAAGATCCACGCGACGAGGATGACCAGTAACAGTCCCAGGGCGGCATTGTTGTGCATGATGCGCAGTGCGTCGCGGGTGGCGGCGGTCTGGTCGTCGAGCAGCTTGAGCTCCAGGCCCAGGGGGGCGAGGGTCGGATTTTTTCCGGCAATGTAATCCTCGATGCGTTGCACCAGCTCCAGGGTGTTGGCTCTGGGCTTTTTGGTGACGGCGAGGAGGATGGCGGGTTTGCCCTCGTGCACGGCCAGCTTGGCCTGTTTTTCGCGCCCCCGTTGCACGCGGGCCAGTTCGCCAATGGGGGTGTTGCCATCCAGGGTGCGTACTGGCAGGCGGGCGATGTAGCCGGGATCACTGTTGGTGCCCACCAGCCGCACCAGCCAGGATTGCCCGCCGAGGCGCAGGTCACCGGCGGACACATCGCGAAAATGGGCGCCCACGGTGTCGGCCAGTTGGCCGGGGGTGATGCCGTAGGCGCGCAACCGGGCGGGGTCGAATTCCACCTGGATTTCCGGTTTCTGCAGGCCGGCGGGATCCGTGGAGTCCACCCCGCGCAGACGGTCGAGATCGTCACGGATGTTTCTTGCCTGGCGGCGCAGCAGTTCGTCATTGGCCTCGCCGTGTAATACCACCATCGCCGTGGGGAACTGGTTGGCGGTGGTGAATTCCAGCACAAAGGGCTCGCTGGCTTCCTCGGGCAGATCGGTGTTGGCCTTGTTTTGCACTTCGCGGCGCAGGTCAGCGAGACGCTTGTCGAACAGGCGTTCGTCGATGTCATCAAAGCGCACGCTGATATCGGACATGCCCTCGCGGGTGTTGCTGATCACGAATTTCACATCGGACAGTCCCCGCAGGGCATCCTCCAGCGGGCGGGTCACCAGTTTTTCCACATCTTCGGTGGAGGCCCCCGGCAGGGAAGTGAAAACCGCCACCCAGTTGAAATTGATCTCCGGATCCTGCGCTCGGGGTAACTGGAAATAGTTGAGCGTGCCCACCAGCAACACCACCACAAAGGTAGCGTTGGCAAGGACATGATTTTGCAGAAAGTGTTTCAGGGCATTCATGTGCTGACCGTCGATTTCATAAAACGGTCATGGACCGGCAATCAAATTGTCATCTGCCGTCCATACCCTAGGGGGGCGGTAAACTGAATGGACAAGAGGAGACAGATAATGACCTTTTTCATCAAGCAATGGCCCGATCACACCGCAACCCTGATGGCGGACAATGGCGCCGTGTTGTGGACCTTCAGCAGCGTGGCCGAGGCGCGTGCGGTGTGCGAGGAATGGTACAAGGTGCGGGGCGAAGAGGTGGATGCCCTGAGCTACATCCTGGACGACGGAGGGATGAGCGAGGAGTTCGACGGTTTGCAGGAGTTGTCTGCTACCTGTGTCGGGGTGGCTTAAGCCGCTTGAGTGGCGTCGCCTCATTGGCCGACGCTCACGGTGTCGCCATCCCTGAGCCTGAAACGGCCAAGGGTGATGACTCGGGTCTGGGGCGTCAGCCCGGTTGCGGCCGGACGGCCTTCTTCCGCATCCGGCAGGGGAATGAATCTCGCCCGGATGCCGCCGGCATTTTCATCGATGACAAAGACACCCAATTGTCCCTCACGGCGGATCAGCAACTCCGCGGGCAACCGGGGTTGAGGGTCTCGCCAGACCAGTTCACCGGCGCTGCCGGGCAGGGCTGTTGTGCTTTTTTCCGTGTCTCGAAAGCCAAGACGCGCCTCCCGGGTGCGGGTCTGTGGATCAAAGTTGGGAGCGATGGTGCGCAGGCGCAGCAGGTAGTGTCCCTGTTCAGTGACCAGTTCAACCTGTTTCGCCTGTTGCAGTGAACGGGCCGGTTGCGCCTGCAGTTGCGCGGAGACCTCGACGCGGCGCCGGTCGATAATCTGCAACAGAGGACTGCCGGGACTGGCCAGTTCGCCCTCCTGGGCCAGCCGGGCGCCGATGCTGGCATCGAAAGGGGCGTGGATGGTGGCCTTTGCCAACTGGCGCCGGGCCAGGGCCAGGGTGATCTTCTGTCCCTCGAGTTGGGCGCGCAGGGTGCGCAGTTCGGCCTCCCGCTGCTTCAGCAGCTCCTCGGCGACGACCTTTTTTCGTGACAGCGCCCGGGCCCGGGAAAGCTGGTAATCCGCCAGCTCGAGACGCACTTGCAGGGCCTGCAGGGCTGTCTCTTCCCGGGCCACGGCCAGTTGCAGATCCTCGGGTGCCAGGCGTACCAGCACCGCATCTTTTTCCACCACGTCGCCTACTTGCACGGGAATCGATTGGATGCGCGCGCTGACCTCGGCGCTGATGCGGCTGTTGTTGTCACTGATTACCGAGGCCGGTGCACGGTATTCAGGATAAACGGCCAGCTCGGCGAAGGGCCGGGCTTCCACCGGGACAGGCTCGGCGGCCTGGCTGGCAGCGCTGAAAAGCAACAGCAGGATGCAGAACAGTAGGGTGGGCATTGCTTTCATGCCCACGCGAAGTTTGACGTGGCCGTAGGGTAAACGCGTGGGCACATAATACGTGCCCACCCTACGCGGCGTCCGTGCCGGGTGTGGGTTCATTACAGGCGGGCGAAGACGTTTTCCGCCGCCGCAAGAGTGGCGTTGATCTCCGCCTCGCCGTGGGCCGCGGAGACAAAGCCAGCCTCGTAGGCCGACGGCGCCAGGTACACGCCTTCGTCCAGCATGCCATGGAAGAATGCCTGGAAACGCTCGATGTCGCAGGCGGAGACCTGTGCGAAGTTGGTGACCTCCGCTTCCTCGGTGAAGAAGAAACCGAACATGCCGCCCACCTGATTGGTGGTTAGCGGGATGCCGGCGGCCCGGGCGCGTTCCTTGAGGCCTTCGCACAGGGCGCTGGCGGTCTTGCTCAGGCTGTCGTGGAAACCGGGGGCCGACAGCAGCTCCAGGGTCTTCAGGCCCGCAGCCATGGACACCGGGTTGCCCGATAAGGTGCCGGCCTGGTAGACCGGGCCCAGGGGCGCGATGTGTTCCATGATCTCTTTCTTGCCGCCGAAGGCGCCCACCGGCAGGCCACCGCCGATGACCTTGCCCAGGGTGGTGAGGTCGGGCGTGATGTTGTAGTGCTGCTGTGCGCCGCCCAGGGACACGCGGAAGCCGGTCATCACCTCGTCGAGGATCAGCACGCTGCCGTATTTGTCGCAGACCTCGCGCAGGCCTTCGAGGAAGCCGGGAACCGGCGGGATGCAGTTCATGTTGCCGGCCACCGGTTCGACGATGATGCAGGCCACGTCCTTGCCCACCTCGGCGAAGGCCTCCTTTACCGAGTCGATGTCGTTATAGGTCAGGGTGATGGTCTCGGCGGCCAGGGCGGCGGGCACGCCCGGCGAGGTGGGCACGCCCAGTGTGAGCGCGCCGGAGCCGGCCTTGACCAGCAGCGAGTCGGCGTGGCCGTGGTAGCAGCCCTCGAATTTGACGATCTTGTCGCGGCCGGTGAAACCGCGCGCCAGGCGAATGGCGCTCATGGTGGCCTCGGTGCCGGAGCTGACCATGCGCACCATCTCGCAGGAGGGCACCAGCTCGCAGACCTTGTCGGCCATCACCGTCTCGATGGCCGTCGGTGCGCCGAAGCCCAGGCCCTTGGCCACCACCTCCTGCACGGCCTTGATCACCTCCGGGTGGGAATGGCCGACGATCATCGGCCCCCAGGAACCCACGTAGTCGATGTAGCGCTTGTCGTCCTCGTCGGTGATGTAGGCGCCCTCGCTGGACTTGAAGAACACCGGGTCGCCGCCGACGCCGCGGAAGGCGCGCACCGGGGAATTGACGCCGCCGGGGATGTGTTTCTGGGCGGCAATGAAGAGGTCGTGGGAATGGGTCATGGCTGAAACCTTTTGCTCCTGAAAGTGAAGTAAAACGCCACTCTGACGCGGCGACTAAAAGGGCGACAGTTTGCGTTGTTTTGGCCTATGCCGCAACGGGGGAACTGGTGGAAGGTGATATTTACGGGGCCAGTCGCCGGCTGGCCCAGCGCAGCAGGTGCAGATCTGCTTTCACCGCCTCCAGGTGACGGGCGTTGACGAATGCGCGGTAGCGCCCGTCGCCTTCGCGCAGGGTGCACAGCCGCCTGTTTTGCTGATCGATAATGTGGCCGTTGCGATTGAATTCAGGAATGTCGATGTTGTAGGCGTCGAAATACTTGTTTTTTTCCGAGCAGATTTCGCCATTCCAGAAGATGCCCCAGGTGGCATTGTTGCAGTTGGCGATGGGGGTTTTCAGGGCGGAAAGGGTGGCCATGGCCAGGTTGTTGCGAATCTCATCCGGCGTGCTTGCCCTGGCCTGCCTGATCTCGCTGCAGTTTTTCGACCCGGGCTGGAATTGTCCGCGCAGCCAGGTGGTGTCGGGGGCCAGGGCGTCGATGGCATCACTGATCTTGGCGCCATCGATCCGGCCGGTGTTTTTCAGATAGTCCACCAGGGGTTCGAATTGGCCCAGGCTGGTGACGGAGGTGGGGCCATGATAAACCGGAACCACATGGGCGGGTACACTGACGTCCTCGGTGAGATGCAGCAGCGCGCCGAGGAAAATGACTTTTGAGTCGGGGTCGCGCATGGCCGCAAAACCGGCCTTGGCCCGCTGCCACAGCTGGCGCTGGGATTGTTCGACGGCCTTGCGCCGGGTGATGGCTTGGTCCGTTTTGTTTGGATTGAAAAAATGCCAGTTGATGGCGCGCTGTGAAAGGTGAAACAAGCCCTGTACCCGGGGGTAGGCCCAGTATTTGAGAGGTAGTTTGTTGACCCCCTTGTCCATGGCTATATTGCCTCGGCGGGCGAGGCGGCGGTGGTTACGGCTGAAGGTGTTGTCATCGGGGAAACAGCTGGCATAGGCGTCGAAGGCGACCCCGGTGATGGGCGCGTGTCCCGTGTCCACATCGTAGCCCCAACCCATGGCGGGCAGGTGCAACACTAGGAAGAAAATGGTGATCTGTATCAGCAAAGGATGGCTGCGGGTTTTCATGGTTTGGGTTCCACCGTTACTGGCACTTGCCGGCGGGCTTGGGAATAATCATGCGCCGCTTGTAGGTGAAGTGGTAGTCCCGGTAAAACGCTTCGATTGAGGGCTTGATGATCTGCTTCATGAAGGCCTGGTCGATCTTCAGCCAGCGCTCGGCCAGCTCCCCGGTTACACCGGCCTCCTGCAGAGACTCCCGGAGGATGGCGTGACGCAGCTCGGCCAGTTCCCGGTTGATATACATGTTTTCGTGCACCTGTCTGAGGGGCTTGCCCAGATATTTGGGACCGCCCATTTTCTCGCCCATGAAACTGGTCTGCCGGCCCTCGATGGCCTGCTGGCTGTGGCCTGCAAAGAATTGTTTCAGCCAGGGGTGGGCGTAGATCTTGTCATAAAAGACCTTGTGCACCTTTTCCAGTGTGGGCAGACCGCCCACGGCGTCATACAGTGATTGTTTCATCACGGCTCTCCAATACGGCTTTTATTCATCGGCTCAAAATGGTTGCAACAGCGTTATTCTTTACGTGTGGGAGCGCCTTTCCAGACGCGATTCGCGCCTGGAAAGGCGCTCCCACGGTATTTGCCACCACAATAAGTGCGCTGAATGGCTGGCGTGTGTTCACTCCCTGAGCCTTCCACGATTCTCAAAAAATCTCTGGTAACGCTGCGCCGCGGCGCGGATGTCGCTTTGCGCGAACAGGTCATTGATCACCGCCAGCATGTCGGCGCCGGCCCCCACCAGTGCGCTGGCATTGTCGCTGGTGATGCCGCCGATGGCGGCGATGGGGATGACGAATTCTCGTTTGGCCCGTTGTAGGGTGTCGAGGCTGGCGGCGCTGGCCTGGGGCTTGCTGCGTGAGGGAAAAAACCGGCCGAAGGCCACGTAGTCGGCGCCGGCCCCGGCGGCCTGCCGGGCGCGCTCGAGGTGGTTATAACAGGACACGCCGATGATTGCCGCCGGGCCGAGTTGTTGGCGGGCGTGGTCGATGGTCGCATCGTCACGTCCCAGGTGTACGCCGTCGGCCAGGCAGGCGGCGGCCAGTTCCACGTCGTCGTTGATGATCAGCAGGGTGTTGTGCTGGTGGGTCAGTTGGCGCAGTTGGCGGGCAGTATCCAGACGTTGGGCGTGGTCAGCGGACTTGTCCCGGTACTGGAGGATGGTTGCGCCGCCGAGCAGGGCCTGCTCCACATCGCGCAGCAAGGCATGGGGGTCGGTCTGCCGGGCGTCGGTGATGGCGTAGAGGCCGCGGAGTCTGGAGCGCATGTCAGTGGAGTTGTTGTGGCGCCTGTTTTTCCTCGTCCTCCTCGCGGGCCCAGAACAGGCGGTTGGGTATGTTTTGACCCATGCCGATACGATAGCTGTTGTGCAGTGCCTCCCAGGTGAATTCCTGGGCCTCCAGCACGGCGGTGGTGATGGGCAGATCCTGGGCCAGCAGGCCGGCGATGGCGGCGGCCAGGGTGCAACCGGTGCCGTGGAATTCGCCAGGCAGGCGGTCCCAGGTGTAGCTCTCCACCAGACGGTTGCCGCTGTACAGGTTGTTGATGACGTGGGGGGTGTTCTCGTGACTGCCGGTGATGAGCAGGTAGTCGCTGCCCATTTCGAGGATTTCCTGGGCACAGGCCTCCAGGGTATCGGCCTCGGGAGCAAAGGCGCGGGCCTCGTCGCTGTTGGGTGTGAGGAGGGTGGTGAGCGGGAACAACAGGCTGACCATGGCGTCGATGAGTTCGTCATCGGCCAGCACGCCACCTCCGCCGGCGGCGATCAGCGGATCCAGCACCACGGGGACATCGGGATAGTCCAGTAGAATACTCTGGATGGCCTCGGCGTTTTCGGCGCTGCCGATCATGCCGATCTTGAAGGCGGAGACAGGGGCATCCTCCAGCACGGCACGGGCCTGTTCGATCAGCAGGCTGGGATCCATGGCCTCGTAGCGAAACAATTGCTGGGTATCTTGCACGGTGACGGCGCTGACCACCGGTGCAGGGTGGCAGCCCATGCTGATGAGGGTTTCGATGTCGGCCTGCAGGCCGGCGCCGCCACTGGGGTCGGTGCCTGCAAAACTCATCACCACAGGGGTGCTGCTGATTTCACTCATGACTGCGTTCTCCTTATAGGAACGTTGATGCTGAAACATTGGTGCTGGACCTTGGTGCCGGCATCGACAATGGGTGTACCCCAGCAAAGTGTAACACCCCGCTGGCGGGTCGTGGGTATCGGCAGATGTTCGGTGTGTGGACTACACTTGTCGGGAGTGTCGCAAAAGTATTTGGAGGCATCAGATGAAAAGCATGCCCTTGCAGTGTGGCAGAATGGCAGCCGTGGCGCGTGAATATTGCACGCTTATCGATGAGGTGCAGGAAGCCGGCTGGATGCAGCGTCTGGATAAATTATTGCCGAGGCTGCACGTGGCGGTGACGGCCCTGTCTGCACCCACTGGGGTGGGGCAGGCCTGTCTCAGTTATGATGATGAACAGCGTTGCGAGTTGTTTTTGAGTCTCAGTGCACTCTTGCAGGCGGATCGGCAGCTGGGTCAGGCCTGTGCTCAAATGCCTGTGGGGCCGCAGCGTCGACAGCAGTTGTGTGAGCGTATGGCGGACAATCTCACCGACATGTATTTTGATCTCAAGTACGGTCTGAAATTACTGGAGTTGGATCCGCAGCGGGCCGCGGATAACTGGCAATACAGCTTTTACACCCACTGGGGAAAACATTTGCTGGACGCCGAATGCTGGCTGCGCGCTGTGGAATCCGGCAGCGAACCGGTGCCACTGCCCGCCTGGCGCTGGCCGAGTGTCGGCGGCGGGCCGCTGCCTAACCCGGCCTGATCACCACCAGGATGACGATGGCAATCAACAGGATTACCGGGAATTCATTGAACCAGCGGAAAAAGACGTGACTCTTCGTGTTACGGTCTAACTTGAAATCTTTCACCAGCTTTCCACAGTAGATGTGATACACCACCAGCACCGCCACCAGGGCCAGTTTGGCGTGCAGCCAGAGTTGTTCATGGTAGGCAGTCCAGGCATAGCCAGAAAGCATCCATAAGCCGAGTGCGATGGTGAGGATGCCGCCGGGGGTCATGATGCCGAAGAACAATTTGCGTTCCATTATCTTGAAGCGCTCATTGCTGATCAGGTCGTCGCTCATGGCGTGGTAGACGAACAGGCGTGGCAGGTAAAACAGTCCCGCGAACCAGGTTACCATAAAGATAATATGAAAACTTTTTATCCAGAGCATTAAGGGGTTTCCTGTTGGTCAGGGTACTGGTTATACGCCATCCCGATAATAGGTTTCAATATTTTGTCGGGTAAGAATGCCTATGATGTTATGTGTGCCTGGTACCGGGCTGACACACAGGGCGTCGACAGCCTTTTCGTCCATTGTATCCAAAGCTTCCTGCAGGGTGGCCTGTTGGGGAATATATACGATGTTTTCACGTTGCGCGGGTATTTCCAGCAAATCAACAGCTTGTTCCAAGGTATCTTCCTGTATGTCTTCCTGTGTGTTGAGATAGAGTGCCAGATCTGCGGCGAGCAGCAACTCGCTGGGTTTATCCTCTTCATCCACCACTATCCACAGCGGTTGCCGATCCAGTAATCGCTCGGCGTCGATTCGTGAAATGCGTCGTGGCGCGTGCAGAAAGGAGGTGTTCATGACGCTGAGCACACCGACCCGCCGCAGGGTTTGTGCGACGGGATTGTTGCGCATGTCGAGGCCGCGCGCCTTCAACAGGGTGATAAAGACAGACTCGCGGTTGAACAGGTGGCTGCTGGTAATACCGGAGGCGACAACCGCCAGCATGCCGGGAAGAATGATGTTCGGGTTGGCGGTGAGCTCCAGCAAGGCAAGCAATGCGGCCAGTGGCGCTTGCAGTGTGGCGCCCATCATGGAGCTCATACCGATCATGGCATAAAAGCCTGGGGAGGCCACCTGTCCAGGGAACAGCATATCGGCCACATGGCCGAGAATACCACCGGCTGCGGCGCCGATTACCAGGGTGGGGCCAATGAGCCCGCCAGGCAGTCCCAGGCCCAGGCCCAGTGTGGTGGCGAGCGTCTTGAACAGTACAACCATAAGTAGTAATCCAATGCCAAGCTGACCAAGCATGGCCTGGTTCACCGTGTCGTATCCCACACCCATGATTTCAGGTACCAGCAGTGCGCATAACCCAGTGAGTGCGCCGGCCAGTGTCAGGCGTTGCCAAAGCACGACATGATTCCCCACGCGCGTGATGTATTGCAATGAGGTAATGAATCCCGCGGCCAGGGCTCCCACCACCAGTCCCATTACCAATAAATAGGGAAGCTCGTAAAGGGATGCCATTTGCAGCGGAGGTACTTCGAAAGCGGGCTCCGCACCGAACACGGAACGGGTCAGCGCCGTGGCGCTCACTGCGGCGAGAATAATAGGCGCAAAGCCGGCGATGGTGTATTCCATGACAATCACCTCCATGGCGAACACCACGCCGGCAATGGGCGTATTGAATGAGGCGGCAATGGAGGCGGCAGCGCCGCAGGCCACCAGGGTCTGGATGCTGTTATTGGGCAGGTGTAAGCCCTGTCCCAGCAGGCTGCCGCTGGCGGCGCCGAGGTGCACGCCCGGGCCTTCGCGACCCACGGAGTGCCCACTGATGATGCTGAGGGCTGCGCCCACAAATTGCAGGGTGAAATTGCGCAGTGGTAGATGGCTCTGGTGATAGGCGATACGTTCCAGGACATGGACAATGCCCACCTGAATGCCGCCACCACCCATGGTGCTGAGAGCATGAAAGATCAGGCCGATGAGCAGGCCGCCAAGGGTGGGTAGCATAAAGCGCAGTAGCGCACTCAGGTCTTCATAATTTTCGACGCCTCCCCCGGGGAGAAAGGCCATTTGCGTGTGTTCGATGCTGAGCCTGAAAAGGATGATGACGCCACCGGCCAGCAAGCCACTGACCAGTCCCAGAATGGCCAGTTGAGGAAGCGCATCCACATCGGCAAGGCGTGCACGAAAGCGATTTAGCATATGCTGAACAACCGGTTGTGAATGCTATCGGCCGAATCGTTGATACCACTACCGGTGATGTGTTGCGGCTTGACTCTGCCCGGGGCTTGCTTTAAATTGCTGTGCATTCGTTGCAAGAGCCTTGATGTCATCAATGCTTGGAGGAACGGATGTTTGATAAAAATAATCATAAAATATTTCAAAGGCGGCCTCGGCCGCTTTTTTTTACGGCCGCTTTTTTTACGGCAGAAAAAGAGAAAAGTTATTCCGGCAAAGCCAATCCTTTCCATTCTTTCCTCTTTTATCTTTTTTCTTTCCCCTGCAGTTCTTTAATAAAGACTTTTGAATTGCGCCTGTAGTTGTACAGTGCGCGGCGTTTCATGGGCAGGCTGTCGAGACCAGCCTTTTTGAAGCCGCGTTCCAGAAACCAGTGTGCGCTCTTGGTGGACAAGGCAAACAGCTGGCGCACACCCTTTTGCATCGCCAGTTGCTCCATGTAACGCAACAGGCTGTTGCCGCGCCCTGCATCACGGTAGTCCGGGTGAACCGCCAGGCAGGCCAGTTCCGCCATGTGATTCTTGATGAAGGGGTTGAGCGCCGCGCAGGCGATAACCATGCCATCGCGTTCCATTACGGTGAAGCGGTCGATCTCCATCTCGATGTGCTCACGAGAGCGGCGTACCAAAATATCCGCCTCTTCCAGTGGCGTGATGAGCTCGAGAATACCGGCCACATCGTCGATGTTCGCCTGGCGGGTGTCCTCGTAGTTATCGGCGCTGATCAAGGTGCCTACGCCGTCACGGGTAAATAACTCCTGCAGCATGGCGCCGTCGATGTGCCGGTCGAGGATGTGTACCCGAGGGATGCCGTTGAGGCACAGGTTTACCGCGCTGTGCAGGATGCGCTGCATGTCGGTGGGCAGCTTGCGCCTGGAATCGAGCAATTGTTGCGCCGCTGTGTAGGTGAGTTCACGGGTCAGGCGTTTGCGCGTATCACGCAGGCCACCTTCAGTGAGAAAAATGACCTTATGGGCATGCAGGGCGATGGCGGCCGAGGTGGCCACGTCTTCCGCGCTGAGGTTGAATACCTCGCCGGTGGGGGAGTAGCCCAGTGGCGAGAGCAGCACCACGGCCCCTTCATCCAACTGGTAGTGGATGGCCTTGGCATCGACGCGCCGTACCTCGCCGGTGTGCAGAAAATCCACCCCATCGTGAACACCCATGGGCCGCGCAGTGACCACGTTGCCCGAGGCCACGCGGATGTGCGCCCCGGCCATGGGCGAGTTTGCCAGGCCCATGGACAACAGGGCCTCGATCTCCACTCGCACTGTGCCCACGGCCTCCTTCACGCAAGCCAGGGCGGGATCATCAGTGATACGGAGATTTTGTTGGAAGCGGGTGCTGTGGCCCTGGGCCTTGAGGCGGGCCTCAATCTGTGGGCGGCAGCCATGCACCAGCACTAGACGAATGCCCAGGCTGTTGAGCAGGGCGAAGTCGTGGATCAGCCCGGCGAAATGCTCATCGGCCACTGTCTCGCCACCGAACACCACTACAAAGGTGCGCCCGCGAAAGGCGTTGATATAGGGTGCGGCATTGCGGAACCATGGGACAAACCGGTTTTCGTCCGGTGATCCTGGGGAGTGGGATTTTTTACGGGATGTGCTGGCCACGGACGTTCCTCAACGCGAAAAAGGCAATATTTTTTTAACGGCCTCGTTTCCCGTCTATTGAGAATGGCCTGCGTAATCTGTCGCCAGGCATTGTAACCCACGCTTATCTCAATGACAGCAAAGGACATTTTGTTCTTCTTTGGCGATGACCTCTTTTTTTATACACGTATAATAAACAGGGCTAATAGTTGACTAAAATGCCTTGATAAATATCCGGGTACTTTGCTATGGTTTGTGGCCACATGATTCCACTCCGCTGCGGCGGTCTGCAATGGAACAGTGTGATTCTTTGAAAACATACATCTGAGGGGGAAAGACCATGGAACTGAAAGCAACCTTGATTGTGAACCTGGTATGCATCGTGGGCATCGTTGGTTTTATGATTGACGCAGCCGCCGTATAAAACGGATTGGCAAACGGGGCGCTCAGCGCCCCGTTTTTCGTTAGTCGGATCCTCTTTTTTTGCTGTTACGGTTCTCGTACAGTTTCTCACTTAAAACCTCTGCAGTATTCACGCTATACTTCACTTCCATTTTCGGCCTGAATTGCTGTACGCCGGTTTTGCAGTGTTTTGTCCGTTGCCTGAATAACCATAAAAAGAGACTCATGGCCTGCATGGGGTTGCCGCAAAACCCCGGTCTTTGGGGAGAGGAATTTGATTATCTGGGGTAAATTGATCGGCGCAGTGCTGGGCTTCATGATGGGCGGTCTGTTTGGCGCCATCATCGGTGCCTTGCTGGGCCATCAGTTTGACCGTGGGCTGGGGAATTTTTCCGGTGATTTCAGCGCCGGGATGGGCGGTGTGAGCCCCTCGGAAATCCAACGGGTATTTTTCGAGGCCACCTTTTCCGTAATGGGCCACCTGGCCAAGGCCGATGGCCGGGTCTCCGAGGAGGAAATCGCCCTGGCGCGGCAAATCATGGCGCGTATGGGTTTGTCCGAAGCGGCGCGCCATGAGGCTATCGCTCTTTTTTCCAAGGGCAAGGCCAGCGATTTTGCCCTGGAATCCATGTTGTCACGCTTGCACTATGCCACCCGGCGCACCCGCAATCTGCGGCAGATGTTCATCGAAATTCAGTTGCACGCCGCCTATGCCGATGGCGAACTGAATCCCGCCGAGAAAAAACTGTTGCTGGTGATCTGTGACGAGCTGGGGTTTTCGGCCGCGGACTTTGCCCGCCTTGACGCCATGGTGCGCGCCGAACAACATGTGGGTAGTGGCCCTGTGGAACAGGTGTCGCTGGACGATGCCTACGCCATTTTGAATGTGTCACCACAGGCCAGCGACAGCGAGGTAAAGCGCGCCTATCGGAAGCTCACCAATCAACACCACCCCGACAAGCTGGTGGCCAAGGGATTGCCGGAGGAAATGATGAAATTGGCGGAAGAGAAAACGCGAGAGATCCGCGCCGCGTATGAACGCATTCGCGAAGCGCGTGGTATGAAGTGAAGAGGTTTGTTCCGCTCGGGCGGCCCCTTTTTCTGTTAATGCTGTTACTGCCGGGGATGGTGCTGGCAGAGGCTGAGTCGGACCTTGCGCTGAGCCTGGGATATCGGCTGGACGAGCTGGACTGGAACATCAACGGTGAAAACAATCCGCTGGGGTCGGATCCCAATATCCTCTCAGAATTAGAATGGCGCGATCTGGATATACTGGAACTCAAGGCGGAGATTGTCAGCACCAGCCGCGAGGGTATCGTGTTTCGTGGCAACCTGAGCCATGGTTGGGTGCTGGATGGGACGAACCGGGATTCGGACTACGCCGGCAGCAATCGTACCCTGGAGTTTTCCCGCTCTGTCAATGACGTGGAGGGTAGCCGGGTGCTGGATTTATCCGGCGGTCTGGGCAACACCTTTTTCTTTGGTGAGACGGAGCAATACCGGTTCATTCCCATGGCGGGGTATTCCTATCATAAACAGGCCCTGCGCATGACCAATGGCAACCAGGTGTTGTGGGATTCCGGCAATGCGGCAATTCTCGATCCTTCGCTGGCGGGCTCCCAGCCCCTTGGCCCATTCCCCGGGCTGAATTCCACCTATGATGCGGTCTGGACCGGCCCCTGGCTGGCCGCCGACGTGATCTGGGACGCCGGGGAGGCCGGCCGTCTGTTTGCCCGTGCTGAATATCATTGGGTGAATTATTCCGCCCAGGCAAACTGGAATCTGCGTTCTGATTTTGCACACCCGGTGAGCTTCAAGCACACTGCCGATGGCACGGGGCAGGTGTTGGAACTGGGCTGGCAGCAAGCGCCATCACGGTATTACTGGGTATTGGGCATCTCTTTGAAATTGCAATCCTGGGCGACCGGCAGGGGTGTCGATCGGATCTTTTTTGCCGATGGCAGCGTGGGTGAGACCGGCCTTAATGAGGTGAACTGGTCCTCACAGTCCATCCATTTTGTCCTGCGTAAGTCCTTTGGCCGCTGAATTGGCCACCTCGCTGGCAGGGGCGCTGCGCTTGAGCCAACTGGCCACCCGTTTCACCAGGGTGGCATCCAGTCCCTGAAAGAAGTGGTCGGCCCCCGGGATACGTACTTGTCGATAAGCGGGATTGTCGGCCTGACTCATCGCCCGGGCCCTGGCGGATGCCAGCACGCCACGCAGATCCAGCTCACCATAAATATCCAGCACCGGAATCTTGATCCTGGCCAGGCTGTCCGGGGTATGTGCCACGGTGCCCGGCGCCTGGTTCATGCCGATGCCCACAAAGGCGCGGATGGCCTCACTGCCCGGGGATTGCTGGGCCAGAAAATAGGCTCCCATGGCGGCGCCCAGGCTGTGACCTACCAGGGCAATGTTCAATAGCCCCTGTTGTTGCAGGTGGCGCACCGCGGCGCTGATGCGGGCGTTGGCCTCGGGGAACAGCGGTGGGTAATCGCTGAACTCGGCCTCGTTGGGGCGCACCGGCAACTGGATGGACAGGGTGGCCCAGCCCGCCTCGGGGAGTCCGGCGCGCAGTGGCGCGATCACTTCCGGCCAATCGGGGTGCGCCCCCAGACCATGCAGGAGAATCACGCCACCCCGCCTGGTCTTGCCCAGGGCCGGGGTGTAAAGGGCCAGGAAATCCCGCTGGCCGTCATTGAGCCGCAGTGCCTTTCCCTCCAACAGCTGATCCTCCAACTGGGCTGCCCAGCGCTGTTCCTTGGCGCTGTCCGAGGCCAGGGCTGCGCCGGACAGGGGCAGTAGCCCCAGGAGGATCATTGGTAGCAGGAGTTGTGGTAACAGGAGTTGTCGTAAATAGGGGCGCATGGTGTGATATTAAGGGTCTCAAATTGGTTTAACAGACATCGCTGAGCATTAGCCACCTTGGGAATGCCTGAAGCGACAGTGAGTGAAGGAAAGTTATCACATAGCGCACTTATAGAATGCCAAATTCGGTGGGAGCCGCCTTTCCAGGTGCGAATCGCGCCTGGAAAGGCGCTCCCACACGAGGAAATGACCCTGTAGCAATTATTTTGAGACGATTAAGATCTCCATAGCATCGCTGGTTTCGAGCATATCGGCTCCCCGGCGGGAGGCCAAGTCCGGGGTGGTTGTGGCTGAAATATCGCCGCCAATAGGGTAAAGTCCCCGATCCGGAATTTTCTGTCTCGCGTTGCCGGTGGGTTACGGGGGCATTTTTTCAAGACTTTGCAGAACAGTTAAGAGGCCAAGACCATGCCAGACTTCAAGATCGCCCCCTCCATCCTCTCCGCCGACTTCGCCCGCCTGGGCGAGGAAGTGGACAATGTTATCGCCGCCGGCGCCGACGTGGTGCACTTCGACGTGATGGACAACCACTACGTGCCCAATCTCACCATCGGCCCGCTGGTTTGCGACGCGCTACGCAAGCATGGCGTCACCGCCGACATCGACGTGCATCTGATGGTCAAACCCGTGGATCGCATCATTCCCGATTTTGCCGCCGCCGGCGCTTCTTACATCACCTTTCATCCCGAGGCCTCCGAACATATCGACCGCACCCTGCAATTGATTCACAACGAGGGCTGCAAGGCCGGTCTGGTGTTCAATCCCGCCACGCCGCTGGATTACCTCACTTACGTGATGGACAAGGTGGACATGATCCTGTTGATGTCCGTGAACCCCGGCTTTGGCGGCCAGAGTTTCATCCCCGCCACCCTGGACAAGCTCACCGAGGCCCGCCGGCTGATCGATGAATCCGGCCTGGATATCCGCCTGGAAGTGGACGGCGGCGTGAAAGTGGACAACATCCGCGAGATCGCCGAGGCCGGTGCCGACATGTTCGTGGCCGGCTCCGCGGTGTTTGGTGCGGCTTCCGAGAGCGACCCCAATACCTATGATTCCGTGATCGCCGCCTTCCGAGAGGAATTGGCGAAGGCCACGGTTTAACATTCTTTAACCACAGAGATCACAGAGGGCACAGAGTAAGCAACCCCCTGTTTTTCTCGGTGTGCTCTGTGACCTCTGTGGTAAATTCTTCATGTTAAAAAAACCACAAATGATTTTGATCGACGTGGACGGCACCCTGGTGGATTCCGTGCCCGACCTGGCCTATTGCGTCGACGAGATGATGAAACAACTGGACATGCCCACCCGCGGTGAGGCTGCGGTGCGCACTTGGGTGGGTAACGGCGTGGAGCGTCTGGTGCGTCGCGCCCTCATCGGCCGGCTGGATGGCGAGCCCGATGAGGCCCTGTTCGCCAGGGCCTATCCCATCTTCCTCGAACTGTATACGGAAAACACCTCCAAGCGCAGCGCACTGTATCCCGGTGTGCGCGAGGGCCTGGACTACCTCAAGTCCCAGGGCTACCGCCTGGGTTGCGTCACCAACAAGGTGGCGCAGTTCACACTTCCCCTGCTCAAGGACCTTGGGCTACACGACGACTTCGAAAGCATTGTCTGCGGCGATACCCTGCCGAAGAAGAAGCCGGACCCGCTGCCGCTGTTGCACTCCGCCGAGATGTTGGGCGTGGCGCCGGAGGAATCCCTCATGCTGGGCGACTCGGTGAGTGACGTGAAGGCCGCCCGTGCCGCCGGTTTTCAGATCGTCTGCATGAGTTACGGTTACAATCACGGCGTGGATATTCGCGAGTCGAATCCCGATGCGGTGATCGATTCCATGGTGGAACTGAAGAGACTTTTATAAAAAGCATTCAACGCAAAGACGCAATAATGCGGCGCCAAATCCCGTGGGAGCGGCTTTCCAGGCGCGATTCGCGCCTGGAAAGCCGCTCCCACACAGGAATAATAACGCTGTGGTAATTGATTTCGAGACGAATAATAAAATGTTTTGCTTACTTTGCGCCTTCGTGTCTTTGCGTTAGATTGTCTTCCTGATCATGAATATAAGCGCAGAACAATTTGCCGCCCTGGCCACACAGGACCACAACCGCATCCCCCTGATGCGCGAGGTGCTGGCCGATCTCGATACCCCACTGAGTACCTATCTCAAGTTAGCCGATGGTCCCTATTCCTACCTGTTCGAATCCGTGCAGGGTGGAGAGAAATGGGGGCGTTATTCCATTATAGGTTTGCCCTGCCGCACCCTATTGAGGGTCTGCGGCGATCTCATCGAAGTGGAGACCGACGGCCAGGTCGTCGAGTCGCTGCGCAGCGACGATCCGCTGCAATGGATCGAGGATTTTCAGGCGCGCTACCGGGTGGCCGAGGTGGAAGGTCTACCACGATTCACCGGCGGGCTGGTGGGCTACTTCGGTTACGACACCATTCGTTATATCGAACCGCGACTGGCCCGCTCTTCGCAAAGTACGCCAAACCCCGATGAACTGAACACACCGGACATCCTGCTCATGGTCTCCGACGAGGTGGTGGTGTTCGACAACCTGGCCGGCAAGCTGTATCTCATCGTCCACGCCGACCCGAGCGAAGCGGATGCCTTTGCCCAGGGCCAGCAGCGCCTCGACGCGCTGGAGAAACAATTGCGCGCCGCCACGCCCCGGCCGGCACCGCGTGCCAGCAGCGAGGTCAACGAAGGTGATTTCGTCTCCGGCTTTACCGAGGCCGGCTTCAAGCAGGCGGTGGAAAAGGCCAGGGACTACATCGTCGAGGGCGACGTGATGCAGGTGGTGTTGTCGCAGCGCCTGTCCATCCCGTTTTCCGCGCCACCACTGGACTTGTATCGCGCCCTGCGCAGCCTCAATCCCTCACCGTACATGTTTTATCTCAACCTGCACGACTTTCACATCGCCGGCTCCTCGCCGGAGATCCTCACCCGGCTGGAAGACGGTATAGTTACCGTTAGGCCCATCGCCGGCACCCGGCGGCGCGGCCACGACGCGGCCGAGGACCGCGCCATGGAGGCAGAGCTGCTGGCCGATCCCAAGGAACTGGCCGAGCATTTGATGCTCATCGACCTGGGCCGCAACGACGTGGGGCGCATCGCCCGGACCGGCACGGTTGAGCTGACGGAAAAGATGGTGGTGGAGCGTTATTCACACGTGATGCACATCGTCTCCAACGTGGAAGGCAAGCTGCAGCCCGGCATGTCGGCCATGGACGTGCTGCGCGCCACCTTTCCCGCCGGCACCGTCAGCGGCGCGCCGAAGATCCGCGCCATGGAAATCATCGACGAACTGGAGCCGGTGAAGCGTGGTGTATACGCCGGCGCCGTGGGTTATCTCGGCTGGAACGGCAACATGGATACCGCCATCGCCATACGCACCGCGGTAATCAAGTCCGGCCGCCTGTACATCCAGGCCGGCGCCGGCGTGGTTTACGATTCGCAGCCCAACCTTGAATGGAAGGAAACCATGAACAAGGGGCGTGCCGTGTTCCGCGCCGTGGCCATGGCCGAGGCTGGGCTGGATGGATCGGTGGATGTACATCGTTAGGTGTAATAAACGCAAAGGACGCAGAGGCGCAAAGGACGCAAAGGTTTTATGGATGAAAACGCGTTGGCGAATGAACTAATCGGGGCTGCCATCGAGGTGCACAAACACCTTGGGCCGGGGTTGATGGAATCGGCCTTTCAGACTTGCCTGAGCCGGGAATTGACGCTCAGGGGATTAAGCTTTGAAAGCGAGGTGCCCGTCGCCGTGGACTATAAAGGCGTTGCGGTAGAAGATGCATACAGAGTGGATTTGCTGGTGGGAGACAAGCTGATCGTTGAGTTGAAAACGGTAGCCAGTCTCAGTGAAATTCACAAGGCCCAGTTGTTAACCTATCTGCGCTTGACCCACCGGAAACTGGGATTATTGATAAACTTTAACGAGCAATTGCTCAAACATGGCATTCAAAGAGTGGTGAATAACTTATGATTGGCTTTGCGTTCTCCGCGCCTTTGCGTCCTTTGCGTTTACAACTCCGGGGCTGAAAAATGCTCTTGATGATCGACAACTACGATTCCTTCACCTACAACCTGGTGCAATATTTCGGTGAGCTGGGTGCGGAGGTGTGCGTACATCGCAATGACCAGATCACCCTGGATGAAGTGATCAAGCTGAATCCTGAACGCATTGTGATCTCCCCCGGGCCGTGTACGCCCAACGAGGCGGGTATCTCGCTGGCGGTGATCAAGCACTTCGCCGGCAAGGTGCCTTTGCTCGGTGTGTGCCTGGGCCACCAGAGTATTGGCCAGGCCTTTGGCGGCCGGATCGTCCATGCGCGCGAAATCATGCACGGCAAGACCTCGATGATGCATCATAAAAATGTGGGCGTGTTTTCCGGACTGGAAAACCCCTTCGAGGCGACGCGCTATCATTCCCTGGTGATCGAAAAGGACAGCCTGCCCGATTGCCTGGAAGTGACCGCGTGGACGGAAGACGAAAACGGCGAGCTGGACGAGATCATGGGTGTGCGCCACCGGGAGCTGGAAGTGGAGGGCGTGCAATTTCATCCCGAGTCGATTTTGACCCGGTACGGTCACGACATGCTGCAGAATTTTTTGACAACGAGTATTTAACGCAAAGGCCGCAAAGGCGCAAAGAACGCAAAGAACGCAAAGAAAATTTAGGAATACTTTGCTCGATCAATCATTCTGCTAGCCGGCTGCCGCTGCTGGTGGATAAATTTACGGGAGCTTTTTCAAAAAGCTTTGCGTCCTTTGCGCCTTTGCGATCTTTGCGTTTATTTCAAGGCGTTTGATAGAGGAAACTGACCATGGACATGCAACAAGCCATTCGCGCGGTCACCGAGCGCCGCGATCTGTCGCGCGAGGAAATGCGGTCGGTGATGAACACCATCATGACCGGCGAGGCGACGCCGGCGCAGATCGGCGGTTTTCTCATCGGCCTGCGCATGAAGGGCGAGACCATCGACGAGATCACCGCCGCCGCGCAGGTGATGCGTGAGCTGGCCACCAAGGTGGATGTCAGCGGTGAGCACGTGGTGGATATCGTCGGTACCGGCGGCGACGGCAGCAGCACCTTCAATATTTCCACCGCGAGTTGTTTCGTGGTGGCCGCAGCCGGCGGCAAGGTGGCCAAGCATGGCAACCGTTCCGTCTCCAGCAAGTCCGGCAGTGCCGACCTGCTGGAGGCCGCCGGGGTGAATCTGGATCTCGGCCCCGAGCAGGTGGCCCGCTGCGTCAATGAAGTGGGAGTGGGTTTCATGTTCGCGCCCAAGCATCACGGCGCCATGAAGCACGCCATCGGTCCACGCAAGGAGATGGGCGTGCGCACGATTTTTAACGTGCTGGGCCCGCTGACCAATCCCGCCGGCGCGCCCAATCAGTTGCTGGGGGTGTTCAGTAAGGCGCTGGTGGAGCCCCTGGCCCAGGTGCTGAAAAACCTCGGCAGCAATCATGTGCTGGTGGTGCACGCGGAAGATGGCATGGACGAGATCAGCATCGGTGCGCCCACCTTTGTGGCCGAGCTGAAGGACGGTGAGGTCAGCACCTACACCATTCGCCCCGAGGACTTCGGCCTGGTTACGAGCGATGTGGCCTCACTGAAAGTAGAGGACGCGGGGCAGTCCCTGGCGGTCATCAAGGGTGTGTTGGAAAACCGGTCCGGCCCGGCGCGGGATACCGTGCAACTCAATGCTGGCGCAGCGCTTTATGTTGCTGGTCTGGCCGACTCGCTGGCCACGGGTGTTGCCAGGGCCGCTGAGGTGCTGGCCGGTGGCCAGGCGCTGGCCAAGCTGGATGAGCTGGTGACGGTTTCCCAGGCAAGCGCCCGGTCAAACGTGTAGGCGAACGGAAATCCATTCATGGCAAAGCACCCCGGGGGTAAAAAGGCAGCCGCCAAACCGGCTGCCCGCGTCAAACAATTGTGGCATCGGGCCGAGCAGTTGGAGGCCGCGGGCCGGGCGGCGGAAATGGAACAGGCCTTGCGGGCCATTCTCGATGTGGTCCCCGAGCACTTTGGCAGCCTGCTGAAACTGTCCTATTTGGCCTATGGAGTGGGGCGCCTGCCCATTGCCCTGGATTTTGCCAAGCGGGCGGTGCAGGCAAACCACGGCGATGCCCAGGGCCACCTGCTGCTGGGACAGATATTGTCGGACCTGGGATTGACGGAGCTGGCCGAGGCGGAACTGAGCATTGCCCAGCAGCTGGATCCGCAGGATGCGCGCATCCTGGATTCCCTGGGCTGGGTGCTGGCCCAGCAGGGGCGCAGCGAAGAGGCTGACCAGGTCTATCGGCGCGCCCTTGCGATCAAGCCCGATGCGGTGGGTACGTATTACAACCTGGTGGCCAACAAAAAATTCCAGCCGGACGATTCCGATATTGCAATGATTGAGGCCCTCCGTGAACGGGAGGCAGAGTTCACGCAGGATGAAAAGGTGTGGTTGCACTTTGCCTTGGCCAAGGTGTATCACGACTGTGGCGATTACGACCGCGCCTTCGCTGAGCTGCAACAGGCCAATGGCATGAAGCAGGCGCAGGTGCAGTTTAGCGCCAGGTCACAACAACAATTGACCGATCAACTGATGCAGGTCATGGATGCCGGGTTTGCCCGCCGTTATGCAGGGGCGGGTCATGCCGCGGAGGGTCCTATCTTCGTGCTGGGTATGGCCCGCTCGGGCACCACGCTGGTGGAGAGCCTGTTGTGCCGGCACCCACAGATCAGTGGTATCGGCGAGGTGCCCTACATCCACAACCTGGCCCAGGGGTGTTGCCAGCGTGTGGGCAGTGATTTGCCGTATCCGCAGTTTCTGGGTGACTTGACGCCGGCCCTGTGTGGTCAGCTGGGCGAAGAATACATTGCTCTGACACGGCAGTTTGGCATCAACACGTCGCACGTCGTGGACAAGACGCCGGGGAATTTTATGTTTATCGGTTTTATTTTGGCCCTGCTGCCCAATGCGCACATCATTCACTGTATGCGTAATCCACTGGATAACTGTTTGTCCATCTATCAGCAGTTTTTCTCCAATGCCATGGGCTATGCCTATGACCAGCGGAATATCGGTGAGTACTATGTGCAATACCGGCGTCTCATGGATCATTGGCAGCAGGTGTATCCCGACAGGGTGCTGGACGTGGTTTATGAAGACGTGGTGGCGGACAGCGAAGCGGCCCTGCGCCGGATGATTGATTATTGCGGGCTGGATTGGGATGATCGCTGTCTGGAGGCGTCCGATGAAGCGGTCAAGATCAGAACCGCCAGTGTCTGGCAGGCGCGCCAGCCCGTTTATCAAAGCTCAGTGCAACGCTGGCGGCACTATGAGAAACACCTTGCTCCCCTGCTGGAAACCCTGCGGCCGGTGCTGGCCGAAGGTGAGTATTACAAAGGAACCTCTGATTGATTCTGGGACAGCGAGAATGAGAGAAGAGAAGTTATCACATAACCACTTCACTGCTGTCCCGTTAACCTGCCTTTTGATTTGGCGAAGCTGTTGAAAAAACGGGAAAACAGCGAGCCATGCGGCACTGGAGACATGAATAGCGCTGGTCTTTTTTCGTCATTCCGGCGAAGGCCGGAACATAAGCGCGAAGCGCGTTGAACGCTACAGGCGGCCCGAAGGGTAAGCGCAGAGAATAATCCAGTGATTTCAGCAGGTTACTGGACCCCGGCCTTCGCCGGGATGACGAATCTGAAGTTAACGGGACAGCAGTGTAACCACTTATACAATTTCAAATATGGTGGGAGCGCCTTTCCAGGCGCGATTCGCGCCTGGAAAGGCGCTCCCACTGGGGGAAATAATCCTGTAGAAATCATTTTGAGACGATTAATTATGGAGTAATCCAACCATTGCCTGTTCACACCAAGGTAAGGCTAACCATGAGTAGTACCCCTGACATTCTGAAAAAGATCATCGACCGCAAGTACGAGGAGATTGCCGAGCGCAGGCGCAAGGTCAACCTGGATGCCTTGCGGGAACGTGCGCAAATGGCCGATGCCTGCCGCGGTTTTGTCGCTGCGATCAAAGACAAGATCGCCGCCGGCGATGCGGCAGTGATCGCGGAGATCAAAAAGGCCTCTCCCAGCAAGGGGGTGATGCGCGAGCACTTCGTGCCGGCGGAGATCGCTGTCTCCTATGAGCGGGGCGGGGCCGCCTGTTTGTCGGTGCTCACCGACCGGGATTTTTTTCAGGGAGCGGAAGAATACCTGCAACAGGCCCGCGCCGCTTGTTCGCTGCCGGTGATCCGCAAGGACTTTATCGTCGACCCGTATCAGGTCTACGAGGCCCGCGCCATCGACGCCGATTGCATCCTGTTGATCGCCGCCGCCCTGGAGGATGCACAGATGCGGGGCCTGGCGGACCTGGCCACGGAGCTGGGCATGGATGTGCTGGTGGAGGTGCACGATGCGCAGGAGTTACAGCGTGTCCTGCCATTGGGTCTACCGCTGGTGGGCATCAACAACCGCAACCTGCGCACCTTCGAGGTGAGTCTGCAAACCACGCTGGACATGCTGGAGGCCATTCCCGATGACCGTATTGTGGTCACCGAGAGTGCCATTCATTCGGTGAAGGATGTGGCCCTGATGCGTGAGCACGAGGTCAACGCCTTTCTGGTGGGTGAGGCCTTCATGCGTGCCGAGAACCCGGGAAAGCAATTGGCGGCGCTGTTTGCCAATTCACCAAGGCAGTGAAACAGGCGGGTTGAAGAGGCATGAGTCGACTTCAGGAAATTTTGTACTAGTCTGAATAAAGGCGTCCTGTGAACGGCAGGGCTTTAATCAGTACAGTTTTCGGGGGTAATCATCATGGCTCATCACTTCAAAGCGCTGACAAATTTTACTATTGCAAACAATGCAAAAGTCGAACGCCGGGTTTCCTCGCGCTCAAGGAACATTGTGCTCACGGATGCCGCAACCTCAGTGATGACGGATCTCACCGAGGTGCCGTCGTTTTCCATCGAGGAAACGGCTTCCATTACCAAGGCCAATGACAACATGATCGCCTGTGGAGTGCGCTTGTTGTTTGTCACAAAAGAGAATGGTGATCTTGTTGGCCTGATCACGGCGTCGGACTTGTTGGGTGAGAAGCCTTTGCAGCTCCTTTCCAAACAGGGCGGCTCGCGGGACGATATACTTGTCAGGGATATCATGACCGGCAAGTCCTCATTGGAGGCCCTGCGTTTTGCTGATGTGGATAAGGCCACCGTGGGCGACATTATCGAAACCCTCAAACTGTGCAATCGTCAGCACCTGCTGGTGATCAGAAGCGACGAAAAAACTCAGGTGGAAACCGTCTGTGGCATATTTTCGTCAACCCAAATTGGCCGTCTGTTGGGAATCACTATCGAACCCTCGACGCGGGTGGATACCTTCGCGGAACTGGAAAGGGCCATTTTGCTTCCCACGGGATAGCAAGGGAAATGGAGGGGGTGAACCCACTGCGGATTTAGATGCGCAGTGTGTATTCGTCACCACATGCGGATATAAAGTTAACGGGACAGCAGTGATCTGATTTACATCACTTCCTGATTGGAACCGCCGGCCCTTGCCGGAACCATGCAAGAAACCCTGGCTGTGAATAGAGTCTCGTGAAAGAACGCGGGTGATCAGCGCGCCCCAAAGACGACGATGGTTTTGCCCTGAGCGGTGATCAACCCCTGCTCTTCCAGGTTCTTCAGTACCCGTCCCACCATCTCCCGGGAACAACCCACGATGCGCCCCAGTTCCTGACGGGTGATGCGGATCTGCATGCCGTCGGGGTGGGTCATGGCATCGGGTTCCTTGCTCAGGTCCATCAGCGTGCGGGCGATGCGGCCGGTAACGTCCATAAAGGCCAGGTTGCCCACCTTCTGGCTGGTGCGGCGCAGCCGCAGGGCCATTTGCGAAGCCAGTTCAAAGAGGATGCCCGGATCCTTTTCTGAGAGCTGACGGAAACGGCTGTAACTGATCTCCGCCAGTTCACACTTGGTTTTGGCGCGCACGAAGGCGCTACGGTTGGATTCCCCGCCGAACAGGCCCATTTCACCGAAGAAATCTCCGGGGTTGAGATAGGCCAGGACAATTTCGCGGCCGGTTTCGTCCTCGATGAGTACGGATACAGAGCCTTCCACGATGTAATACAGCACGTCGGGTTTGTCTCCGGCGTAGATGATCAGGCTCTTGGCCGGATACTGGCGTCGATGGCAGTGTTCCAGAAACCGCTCGATGGTGGGTGGGGTGAGAACGACGTCGGGTATTGTGCTCATGATGCTTTGCTCACTTTGACCTAATTCCTTGTTTGCCCGTGATTTTCGGGCGTGACAAAGACCCTATCGGCAGCCCGGGACAAATACTTAACCCATCGATGTGCGGGTTTGGTACCTGGTTTATAATCCCCACCCCGGAAATGGAATGAGACAGACAGATGAAAGCCAGAATCAAGTGGGTGGAAGAGGTGATGTTCGTCGGCGAGTCCGGCAGCGGCCACAGCGTGGTCATCGACGGGCCGCCGGAGCACGGTGGGCGTAACCTGGGCGTCCGCCCCATGGAGCTGCTGTTGCAGGGCCTGGGCGGCTGCACCGCCTTCGATGTGCTGATGATCCTCAACAAGGCCCGCCAGCCGGTCAGCGACTGCGTGGTGGAGATCGAGGCCCGGCGCGCCGAGACCGAGCCCAAGGTGTTCACCCACATCCACATCCACTTCATCATCAGCGGCAGCGGCGTGAGCGAAAAACACGTACAGCGCGCCATTCAACTGTCTGCGGAAAAATACTGCTCCGCCTCCATCATGCTCGGCCAGGTGGCGGAGATCACCCATGATTTTGAGGTGCAAGAGACATGAACACCGGTAATACCCTCGCGTCATTCTGGCGAACGACTGCATGGATGCAGGAGGTAGAGAAACGCAGGAGCAGTTGCCGAGGTAGGAATCCAGTGGTTCCAACGACATTCTAGATTCCGGCCTTCGCCGGAATGACGGAAGTGACGTTAATGTAACAGTGAGTGAAAAAATATCACTGCAGTCCCGTTATTAAGGGTCTCAAAATTGGTTTAACAGACATCGGTGAGAATTAGTCACATTGGGAGTTCCTGAAACGTCAGTGAGTGAAGGCAAGTTATCACATAGCGCACTTATACAATGTCAAACTCGGTGGGAGCGCCTTTCCAGGCGCGAATCGCGCCTGGAAAGGCGCTCCCACACGGGGAAATAACCCTGTAGAAATTATTTTGAGACAATTAATAACATTCGCATTAGTGGGCATAATAGTTTGTATTTCATGAGCTGCAGCATGATTTGAAAATTTGAGACATGAATAGTCAGTAAGCTCTACCGTCATTCCGGTCTTCGCCGGAATGATGGATATAAAGTTAACGGGACAGCAGTGAAAAAATATGATTAAACCTAACCCCACCACCGGCATGCGCCACGTCGCGCTGTTCGTGAAAAACTACGAGGCCACCGAGCAATTCTACGTGGAATTGCTGGGCATGAGCGTGGAATGGCGCCCGGACGACAATGCCGTCTACCTGACCTCGGGCAACGACAACCTCGCCCTGCACCGGGTCGGCACGGACTTCGACGAGCGCCAGCACCTCGATCACATTGGCTTCTTTCTCAACGAGCCGGAAGACGTGGATGAGTGGTTCGACTTCCTGCGTGGCCACGACATCAAAATGAAAACCGAGCCGCGTACCCACCGCGACGGCGCGCGGAGTTTTTATTGCCTTGACCCCGATGGCAACACCGTGCAGATGATTTTTCATCCGCCGCAAAAAATTGGATAACCGAGAAAGGAATAAAGAGAAAAGCGGTCCGACTTGATTTTGGGAGGGTAAGGCTTTTGTTCAAACAAGGAATTGTAAAGGGGAAGACATGAGGTCTGAGGGTTTTCATCCATGTTTGGAATATCAAGGATGATATTCCTGTAGGCCTACATTGTATTGGTGGGTTTTTCGAAATACCGGTTTCGGTCGGGATGGCAAATCTGTAGTTAATGGGGTAGTAGTAGGTTGGCCATTTTTCGCTTTTGTGCTAGTGTCGCTTCGCGTCAGCGTCAGAAATAATGATGCCATTAACATAAATAAATAAGCAATACTTCAAGGAGAAGAAGATGAAAAGCTTTGTTTCGATTATTTGGCGTTCTGTTTTTTTGGTAAGTATGTTGGGGGGGGCATTTGCCGTTCATGCCGGTGGATGTACAAATATTGCTTCATTGCCAGCAACCATTTCGGCCCCAGGTATTTATTGCCTGTCAAACGATCTTGTATTTACCGGTTTTGGTGTGGCAATCAATGTGCAGGCAGATGACGTTACATTGGATTTTAAAGGTCATGAGATAAGGGGAACCTTTATACAAAATATGGTGGGTGTTGCTGCAGGCACTGTTTCATCTGTTGTTGTTCGAAATGGAAAAATCACTAATGCGAGCACTGCGGTGGGTATTGGAAGAAATGGCCTCGTAGAAAACATGATCATAAATGATGTTAGGACGGGTATTGGAGTCGGTGGTGAATATTCGGTTGTCAGAAATAATATAATAACCGATGTGGTGCCGAAGTTTGAGGCTGGTTCGGCGGGCATCTTGGTTTCAAGTGGCTGCGGGCACGTAGTTAAAAACAATACCATTAAAAATTTCAGGCAGTTTCAAGGATCTCTAAGTCCTAGTACATATGGCAACGGTATACGGGTTATTGGCGGGTGTAGTGTGCTAATAAAAAATAATTCTATATATGGAACAGTGGTTGCTGGTGCTGGTGAGACTGCTGGTATAGAAGATACAAGCTCGGGTAGTTTGATAATTGGCAATGTATTCGGTGGGTTTGTGACAAAAAATTTGAAGTGTGCGAGCACGACAAGATACAAAGATAATATTTCAAATTCTATATATGGGTTAGGTTTGTATAATTGTCCAGCCGGCGGTGATCTTGGTGGAAATTTCTAAGTAAATTTTTTGCTTAGAAATTTTAATGTGCTTGATAGAGGGTCTGTAAATCCCACGCCTCACGCTTTTAGGCGGCATCATTGCTTTTACACCCTCTCCCCTTGAGGGGAGAGGGGAGCATCGGCCGCACGGCCGATCAATCCGGTTTTTATCCGTAATACGAAGCCAGCGGCATTAGCCGGTAGAGTATTCATATAAAAGCCAGGGGGCATTTTGAGCCCTGGCTTTTATTTTTTGGTGTTGTAGGTTGGTTTGTGAATTTATTAAACCCAAAACGCCGTGCGCGTCATGACCTTTGACGTGAGCCCCATGAGTTTCTTCACCGGGTAAGGCAGTTCCGCGCCGCCGGCTTCAACGGCCACGGTGGCGTGGTGGCCTTCGTCTTCTTTCATCTGTTCGAGAATGGCGCGGCTTTTTTCGTCCTGTTCGGGTAGTTGTGCGAGATGCTCTTCCAGGTGCCTGACCACCTGCTTTTCGGTCTCGGCGACGAAGCCCAGGCTCCACTTGTCGCCGGCCGCGCCGGCCAGGGCGCCTATGGTCACGGAGCCGGCGTACCAGACGGGGTTGAGCAGGCTGACGTGAGTGCCCAGTTCCCTGGCGCGTTTTTCACACCAGTCGAGGTGATCGTTTTCCTCCAGCGCTGCGCGTTCCATTTGCTGGCGCACCTGCGGCAGACGGGCGGTGAGGGCCTGGCCCTGATACAGGCCCTGGGCCGCCACTTCGCCGGCGTGGTTGATGCGCATCAGGCGGCCGGCCAGTTGGCGCTCGCTGTCGCTGAGTTCGGTCTCAGTTTCGGTTTGCGCGGGATTGGGCCGCTCGGTGATCTTCGGTTGGCCGAACAGGGTGCGGATGCCGACGTCCACGCCCATGAGGATTTGGTCCAATGCGGAATAATGTCGTTGGCTGTTGTTCATGGGATAAGTTTAGCCTGTTCCGCACAGTTGGGTAAGTGTGTAGGGTGGGCACGTATTTTGTGCCCACGCGTTGGCCAAATTTTCCGCGTGGGCATTGAAAACATGCCCACCCTACGCCCTCAGGGCTTCAACCTGCCTTGCCAGCAGCACCACCGGATGTACAACCTCCACATCCTGGCCGCGTTCGCGCAGTCCGGCGGCAAGATGCAGGGCGCAGCCGAGGTTGCTGGTAATCAGGGTGTCTATTTCCTGTTGGGCCTGGACGCGCGCGAAAGCATCCAGGGTTTTGGCGCGCAGCCCTTGGGCGAAGTCGGCCTGTTCCAGCATGTACCGGCCGGCGCCGCCGCAGCAGCGGGTGTTCGGTGCCAGGGGGACGATTTCCAGTCGGGGGATGCGTTGCAGCAGGCGGCGGGGCGCCTCGGCCTGTCGCAGGACATTTTGCAGGCTGCAGGGGGTGTGCAGGGCGATGGTCTTCGGCAGGGGGGCGATGGCCACTGCGGCGGGCCATTCCACCTCAGCGAGAAACTGGCTGATGTCTTTCACCTTCCGGCTGAAGGTCTCCGTACCGGGCAGTTGCCGGTGGTATTCGCTGAGTGTGGCGCTGCAGCCGCTGGCGGTGTGCACGATGGCCTGCACGTCAAGCTTGGCGAAGGTCTCGAGGTTTTGCCGGGCGAGTTGCGTGGCCTCGTCGGGCCGGCCGTTGTGCAGGGCCAGGGCGCCACAGCAGTCCTGGCCCGGCGGTACGTGCACGCCGTAGCCCAGGGTGTTGAGCAGGTGGCGGCTGGCCTCCAGCGCCTTCCGGTCGAAGGTGTTGGCGATGCAGCCGGTGAACAGGGCGACGTCGCCGCGAGGTTCGGCGCCAGGGGTGGCGGGGTAATAGGCCTGCCATGACGGGGTGTCGGGAATGGGCGGCAGCAGATTGTCCTTTTGCGCCAGCCCCAGGGGTTTGAGCAGGCCACTGGCGCGGGCCAGGTGCTGCAGTCCCGTGCGCTGGTAGAGGCGCAGCCAGCGAATGTGCTGCTGGCTGGGCAGTGACGGTGGGTCTTGTCGGGGCAGCATTGCCCGGGCGGCATCCATGATGGCACCGAAGCGCACCCCGGAGGGACAGGAGGCCTCACAGGCGCGGCAGCCGGTGCAGTGCCGGAGATGGGCCTGCATGGTGGTGTCGGCAGCGATCTGTTTTGCGGCGAGGGCGGCGATCAGCGCAATGCGACCGCGGGGTGATTCGTTTTCGTCGGCTCTGATGGCATAGGTGGGGCAATGCTGGGAGCACATGCCGCAGAGTACGCAGCGATCGATTTCGGCGGCGAGGTCGATGTTCCGGGCCTGGGTGTGGTCGTTGGCGGGCAAGGGGGCGTGCAGGTTCATCGGATGACAGGGTAAAGGAAAAGCGCAGGGTAAAGGGGAAAGAGAAAAGATAAAAGAGGAAACAAAAAATCTACCCAGCCCTTTTATCTTTTTCCTTTTCTCTTTACCCTGCGCGCATGTCTTATTATCAACGGCATATTTTCTTTTGCACCAACCAGCGTGACGACGGCAGTGTCTGTTGTCAGCAGCATGGCGCCCAGGCCCTGCGCGATTACGCCAAGCAGCGCACCAAGGAACTGGGTATCGCCGGCAAGGAGGGCAAGGTGCGGGTGAACACCGCCGGCTGCCTCAATCGCTGCGAGCTGGGGCCGGTGGCGGTGGTGTATCCCGAGGGGGTCTGGTACACCTTCGTGGACCGGGAAGACATCGACGAGATCGTGGAGGAGCACCTGCTCCATGGGCGGGTGGTGGAGCGTCTGCAAATCAAATGAGCGAATCGGGCGGCACGGCTCTCACGCTGTACGACGACCCGGCGGCCAGCCCCCCGCCGGGCAAACACTTTCTCATCCCGGGCCCCAGCGGCGTGTTGGAGGCCCTGCTGGATATGCCCGGGACACCTCACGCGACCGGGGCCCCCATCGCCGTGGTCTGCCATCCTCACCCCTTGTACGGCGGCAGCCTCACCAACAAGGTGGCACACACCGTAGCCAGGGCCTTTGCATCGATGGGCGCGCAGACCCTACGCTTCAATTTTCGTGGCGTGGGGGAGTCTATGGGCAGCTTCGACGAGGGCAGGGGGGAGGTGGACGACCTTTTGGCGGCGGAGGCCTGGCTGCGAGTGCGGCGCCCGGGTGCGCCCTTGTGGCTGGCGGGGTTCTCCTTCGGCGCCTTTGTGGCGCTGAGTGGTCACGTCCGGGCAGGGGCGCAAAGCCTGTTGCTGGTGGCGCCGCCGGTGGCGATGTTTGATTTTCCCGCCGAGAGCGGGGTGAGCATTCCCTGGCTGGTGATTCAGGGCAGCGACGACGAGGTGGTGGATCCGGCTCAGGTGTCTGCCTGGGCGCGGCAGCAGGTCAATCCGCCGGAGTTTATATGTCTGGACGGGGCGGGGCATTTCTTCCACCGTCGGCTCATTGATCTGCGAGATCAGATTCAGGCCCACTGGCCGCCACAATGACCCATCAGTTGCCCAAGTAAAATTATTGCTTGACTTAAAATATCTTATAACCTACGATTTCTTCGCGGTTGGCCGGAGACGGTGGATCGTGCTGGGGCGCGAGCCTGTTCTGCAATACCAGCAATATTGCGGGATTGTCCGGTTCCAGCTGATGTGTGAGAAGTGCGAGCGCAGGTAGCTCAAGCAAGTTAGCGCAAGCGCAAGCAAGCGCTAGAAAGTGCTAGAAAGTGCAATGCGAGTGGTCGCCCAATGTTGTCAGGCGCCGCCCGCGGCTCCTCCACAGAAATATCTTCCTTCTGGTGGTTTTTCTTCGGCCAGGTTATTCCATAACGGGATTTCCTGGCTATTTTTTTGCCCGCAAGGCCCGGCAAATTCCCCGCGATCAGCGCCAATGGCCGCTTGACAGCCGCCCCGCCAGCCCTTAGTATTTCGCGCCTTTTCGAGACAGATCTTTTGGAGTAGTGGCTAAGATGAAAACGTTTACTGCCAAACCCGCCGAGGTGAAGCGCGAGTGGTTCGTGATCGACGCGACCGGCAAGACCCTGGGACGCATGGCCACCGAGATTGCCCGACGTCTGCGCGGCAAGCACAAGCCCGAGTACACCCCGCACATCGACACCGGCGACTACATCGTGGTGATCAACGCGGAAAAGGTCGCGGTGACCGGCAACAAGGCCACGGACAAGAAATACCACCACTACACCGGATACGTGGGCGGCCTGAAAACCACCACCTTCGACAAGCTGGTGCAGGAAAAGCCCGAGTACATCATCCAGACCGCGGTGAAGGGCATGCTGCCCAAGAATCCCCTGGGCCGCGCCATGTTCCGCAAGCTGAAGGTCTACGCCGGCGCTGAGCATCAGCACGCCGCCCAGCAGCCCAAGCCGCTGGACATCTGATCCCGCACTTATCCTTTTATCAAGTTTTTACGAGACGAAGCGAAACATCATGGCAGACAAACAGTACTACAGCACCGGCCGCCGCAAGAGCTCCACCGCGCGGGTCTTCCTCAAGCCCGGTTCCGGCAACATCACCGTCAACTCACGCGCGCTGGATGAATACTTCGGCCGCGAGACCTCACGCATGGTGGTGCGCCAGCCCTTGGGCATCGTGGACATGCTGGACAACTTCGACATCAACGTCACCGTCAAGGGCGGCGGCAACAACGGCCAGGCCGGCGCCATCCGCCACGGCATCACCCGCGCGCTGATGGAATACGACGAAACCCTGCGCCCCGTGCTGCGCAAGGCCGGTCTGGTAACCCGCGACGCCCGCGAGGTGGAGCGTAAAAAAGTGGGCTTGCACAAGGCGCGCAAGCGTCCGCAGTTCTCGAAGCGCTAGACTTCAGATAAAAGAGGAAAGGGAAAAGATAAAAGGGGCATGGACGCCTTTGAAAACCTGGAAGTCTGGAAGCGTAGTTGCCGATTGTCGGTTGAGATACATAAACTGCTCAGTGAGTGCAAAGACTACGCTTTCAAAGACCAGCTTTTCCGCTCGGCTCTTTCGGTACCGTCCAATATTGCAGAAGGTTACGAGCGAGGTTCCCGCAAGGAATATATCCGTTTTCTCAATATTGCCAAGGGGTCCTGTGCCGAATTGCGAACCCAGCTTTACATCGGCATGGAAGCCGGCATTATCCGTCGCGACAGGGCAACACAACACGTACAAGAGTCCAGTGAACTATCGAAAATGCTGCAAGGCTTGATCAGCAAGCTGGCTGTTACCTCGTCCGTATGACACTTGTCACTTTCCCCTTTCATCTTGTATCTTTGCTCTGCATTTTTGGGAGATCGTCTAACGGCAGGACAGAGGACTCTGACTCCTCTAATCTAGGTTCGAATCCTAGTCTCCCAGCCAAACATTAAAAAGGCTCGCCAGCGGCGGGCCTTTTTAATGTTTTAGTGGTTAGGATTTGAACCTAGGTTCGAACACAATCGCAGGAAAGCGATTGTGAACAGCGAAGCGAAGTGTAGCTGGCCCGTAGGGCGAGGCGCAGGGATGCGCCGAGTAATCCTAGTCTCCCAGCCAAACACTAAAAAAGGGGTCCGCACGCAGAGTGGGGCCTTTTTTAGTATCAGGGGGATGAGAAGCTAGTCGGTTGATCCGCGCCATCCCCGGCGCGGACCCTGCAGGCGCGCATGTCAACGTAGGGTGGGCACGTGGTTTGTGCCCACGCGTTAACCGGCGGCATGATCAAAATTTCGACATTCCTGTGTGGTCTGAATGAGGTTTGCCGGCGCTTCCTTACAATTCACCTTCTGAATTCTTCATAAACCATTGTCCTGCTTTGATAAAGGTACAACATTATCCTGCCGGTTTTTAATGGCCACTCAAAATCGTACAATTTTTATCCATTTACCCTTGATCTGTTGTTGTCTCGCAACAAAAGCCTGTCTAAGTCACAGTTTTAAGCAAAAAAGTGTTGCACTCCTGCCTAAAGCTGCTATAAATACCGGCGTCGACAAGACAGCTTTACGAAAAATCAAATCATAAATAAAAGGAGAGCGCTCTCTCATGAACAAGAAATTATTAGCAGTTGCAGTTAGTGCTGCCCTGGTTGCCCCTGCGGCTGCCATGGCGGGTGAAGTAACCGTGTATGGTCACGCCCAGGTTGAAGTGGCCAGCTATTCTGAAGATTCTCCTGGCAGCGGCAAAGATGGCGTGGCCGTGGAAGATAATGCCCGTGGCCGGGTGGGTGTGAAGGCCTCCGAGGACCTGGGTAATGGTCTGAAGTCTTTCGCTCAGTTTGAGTTCAAGGCGGATACCACTGATAACGATACCGATAAGAGTTCAGCAGCGCCTGGCGGCACAGATGGTAATGCCTCTTTGACCGGTCGTGTCTCCCAGGTTGGCCTGAAAGGTGGATTCGGTAGCGTCATGTTGGGTAACCTGAAATCACCCTACAAGTACACTGGTGGTGTGAAATACGATCCCTTTGTGACAACCTCGCTGCAGGCTCGTGGCAACGGCGGTATGACTTCCGGTTCCAAGGGTCACAATGGCTTCGTGAAAAACATGGTGGGTTATGCCTCTCCCAAGGGTCCCGTGACAGTTGGCGTGATCTATGGCCCTACCGAGAACGAAGGCAACTTCGCTGCTGACGTGAAGTACAGCGCCGGTGGTGTCGAGGCCTTTGTTGCCGCCTATGATGACGGTGATATCTCTGATTACACCGCCACCAAGGTGGGTGGTCAGTTTAAGTCTGGTCCGCACAAGATCTCTGGTCAGTACGAGATGATCGACACCGGCACCAACGAACCCACGGTACTGTTCCTGGGCTATCAGATGAAAATGGGCAAGAATACCTTTGCCCTTCAGTATGCCGACGCAGATCCAGATGTGAATGGTGTCGATAACACCACATATGTGGCATTGGGCGTGATCCACAAGTTCTCCAAGATGACCCGCCTGTTCGCTGGCTACCGTGACACCAGCGATATCGAGAGTGTGGTAACTGTCGGTCTGCGCAAAGACTTCAAGTAAGTCGATTTAATAAAAATAACGCTTTATAGCAGTTGTTGAGCGGGGCCTTCGGGCCCCGTTTTTTTTGCTGGGGCCTGTTAACAGACCCTGACAGGGCAATGATTCGGATTGTGAAGAGCCCCTTTTTCGTTCACCATTTGTTATCCTGTTTTGCTTAATCAACGATGTCTTTTGCGATGAACAGCTTCAAAAAACCTATTTACCTGTGCATGTCGTTTATTGCGTTGCTGGCGGGCTGCGCCGCGCCTCAGCAAAAGCCTGATGCCGACAATGCCATCTACTGGCCCGAACCACCTGCCCCCCCGCGGTTTGTGCACGTGGCGACCCTGATCTCCGAGACAAGTATCAAGCCGGTCACAATGGAGGATCGCTTTCGCAAAGCCTTGACCGGCGAGAGGGAGGTGCCGCGGATTTTTTCCAAGCCCTTTGGCGTGGCAGCGAAAAACGGGCTCGTGGTGGTGGGGGATACGGTACAGCGGCGTTGCTTTATCTTTAATTTACAGCGCAAAAAGGTGTATCCGCTGGGGGTTGCCGGTAGGGAAGGGGTGTTGGCCAAACCACTGGGGATCGCCATTGGGGCAAACAGTGAAATCTATGTTGCGGATGCGAGCGCGAAACGGGTGTACGTCTATGATGCCTTTGGCATGTATTTGCGCAGTATTGGCGAGCGCGGCGAGCTGGATCGCCCCACTGATGTGGCGGTGACACCCGACGGCAAGCGGGTATATGTGGTGGATACGGGGGGGATCGACAGCCTGCGCCATCGGGTCGTGGCTTTTTCCGCCGAGGGTGAAAAATTGTTCGAGTTTGGTCGGCGGGGCCTGAAGGCGGGAGAGTTCAACCTGCCCACCCAGGTATCCGTGGCGCCCAATGGCGAGATTATTGTGCTGGATGCGGGCAATTTCCGGGTTCAGGTGTTTACCGCAGAAGGGCGGTATCAGCGTTCCTGGGGGCGCGTGGGGCGGGCCTTCGGGGATTTTGCCCGGCCTCGCGGCCTGGCGGTGGATGCGGATGGCAATGTGTATGTCTCGGATACCCTGTTTCGCAATGTGCAGGTTTTCAATCCCAAGGGTGAGTTGCTGCTGGCTATCGGGGGTGATCAGAAAAAAGATAAGCCAGGCACGCTGGCAATGCCGGCAGGGGTGGCCATTGATGAATTGCAGAATGTTTATATTGTGGATCAGTTCTTCAAAAAAGTAGAGGTGCTGCATCGTTTGCAGGCATCGGAGATAGAAGCAATTGTTACAAAGAGAAAGGGTGCGGGTTAACAGGAAAGGAAATTGCGGTGAACGGTTTGTTTATTCACCACAAGTGAGTATAATGTGTTTCGTTGTTTAAAATTGTGATTACGGATTGTTCAGATGTCAATCGGCAAAGTGTGAACGGCGTCACAGTTTTACCCAGCAGGCAGGGCTCTTAAACGGGTCAAAAAACAGAAGAAAGTACACCAGAACAACAGCTTAATCTTTTGTTTTTTCAGAAAATAAAAAACAAAACCCAGGGTTTTTGCTGATAAGTCTGGTCATGTATGCAAGTTGGTTTTGCATATCATGAAAATTGACTTTTGTTCCCGAGCCGTGCTAAAAAGTACTCTCAATGAAGGCGTAGTTCATGCCCGGGGGAAAGGCACTTGAAGCTTTGATCTGGGGTTGCGAAGCCAGGCAAGCAGTCGCCGGGTATTCGCAAAGAGTAGTAACGCTAACGCGCAGTAGCGCAGAGAGCAGTAAATTTTTTTAATTCTCGTGCACGAGACCATAGGGGGTTTCATAATGAAACATTTTGTAAAATCATCGGTAGCGACGGCAGTGGTTCTGGGCAGCGCCCTGATCGCCAGTAGCGCCTCTGCTGGCATTGCCGGTTCAATTGTCAACACTCGTCATAACCTGGGCTCAACCGGCCAGGGTCCCAACTCCGCCGCAGCTGCGGATACGGCTGAAATCTGCATCTTCTGTCACACGCCTCACGGCGGCGACACCGGTGCCCCGGTTCCCTTGTGGAACAAGCAGCTGACAACGGCCACCTTCACCACCTATGACCAGCTGGGTACATCCACCCTTGATGCTGCCGTAGGTAATGTGGGTTCTGTCTCCCTGGCCTGTCTGACCTGTCACGATGGCACACAGGCCATTGACAATATCATCAATGCGCCGGGTTCCGCAGGCTACAATGCAACCGGTGGCGGCGTTGGCGGTCTGGGCTGGACCTGGACCACGGACGGTACTCTGGATACCACTGGACGATTCCAGAATTCCGTGGACCTTGGCGGCACGAATCAGAATATCTGGGCCATCGGCACCAACCTGATGAATGACCATCCGGTGAGTATGCAGTACGGTGGTGGTGGTTATTCCTCCCCGACCAACCCCAATGGTAATGCCTTTGGTGGTTTGTCACCCACACGCGATATGGACTTTGTCCCGGCGGTGAATATCACGGGCACGGCCCGCTGGTATATTGAGAATCAGGCCATGGCTACAACCGCTGAGTCCGCTCTGAATACATTTGATAAGTGGGACTTTAAACTATATACCCGCGACACCTCCACGGAGCCTGCTTCCGCCAATGGTGCAACCTTTACCGGCGAGCTGGAGCCTTTCGTGGAATGCGGTTCCTGTCATGATCCGCACTTTGAGACCACCACCTTCCTGCGTATGGAAGGTACGACCGATGTTACGACAGCGATTGGTGGGACATCCGGTGATGCGGGTAGTGCTCAGTCCAACCGGGGAAGCCGTGTCTGTCTGACCTGTCATACCAAGTAAGCTGAATCAGCCTTTGGTATAAGAGAGTAGTGGGCTGGTAGCTTGGCGGGAACGCCCGGCTACCAGCCTTTTTTATTGGTTATGAAAAACCGGGTTTTCTTTGCATGCCTTCTTTGTATGCAGACCGGCAGGATATGCCTGGGTCGACTGGCAGGGAAGGCTGACGTATCTTGTGGGCCTGTCAAAATGGCTTGTCATGGAGTGTTAGGTGGAAAAGCAAATATTATCGTTTAGTGTTCTGTTGCTGTTTGTGCTGAGCGTCAGCGTTTGGGCCGGATTGGTGTCGGCTGCCGATACAGAGGTAGGGGAGGCGGGCGCGAAGGCCGCAGCAGAGCCGCAAAAGGCCGTACCTTCGGGGCTGGATTACATTGCTATTGTCAATGGCGAAAAAGTCACCATGGGAGAGTATATTTCTGCCTTGCGTCGTGGGGTGCGTGAGCGTTTTTATCACGGCAAGGTGGAGGAGGGTGAGGCCAAGAAGTTTCGCAAAGAGGTTGCCGAGGAACTGGTTGAACGGGCCTTGTTGATTCAGGAGGCAAGGCGGCGCAACCTGAAGCCCGACATGGAGGAAGTGGAGGCCAATGTGAAGGCCTTTGATGCCAAGTTTCAGGACGACCCAGAGTGGGCCAAGGCCCGTGACAAGGTCTTGTCGGCGGTGCGTAAAAAACTCACCAATGACAGCCTGGCCAAGGTGCTGAAAAAGACGGTAACGGACATAAAGCCGCCGACCACGGAGGAGCTGAAAAAATATTATGCGGAGCACAGTGATTTATTCACAACTCCGGCGCGAAATCGTATCTCCCTGATCCTCTTGCGGGTGGATCCATCTTCCAGCACAGAGGTGTGGCAACAGGCCGGTGAGGAGGCCAATTCGATTGTTGAACGGATCAACGCGGGAGCGGATTTTGCGGAACTGGCGCGCATCCATTCCAGCGACAAGTCCGCCGCCAATGGCGGTGATATGGGGTTTATTCACCGGGGAATGCTGGGGGAGAACGCCCAGAAAGTCCTTGATATCATGGAGCCGGGGGAAGTGTCGGCTCCCGTGGTACTACTGGAGGGGGTGGCGATTTTCCGTCTGGATGAGCGCACCAAGGCCAGATTGAACCCCTTTGAGAGCGTCAGGGACCGTGCGCAGAAATTATATGTACGGGAAAAGGCGGACAAGGCGTGGAAAGGATTGCTCGAACGCCTGCACAAGAACGCCAAAGTGGAATTGAACGATGCGCCATGGCGCTGAGTGCATTTTGGATGGGGGTTTGCACCCGCTGAGCGGCTAACATACACTGTTTCCCAATAATATTCAGGGGGCGGGTTCGATGATTCAGCGGGGCGAAGCCCGATCTTCCTGGGCGAAAAGGCGAAACCTGGCGTGAATGTCTGCCCGGGCCGCCGAAAAAATGATTAGGGGGCTTGTTTCGCGCGATAAGGGAAATGGCGGCGTCTGTTTTCCTCGGTAATGCGCGAGTCTGATTTTTATGGTATCCGCAAGGGCAACATTTCGACGGCAAGTCTGGCTTGCCGTTATCCTGATCGGTTTTGCACCGCTTCGTGAAGGCGCCGCCTTCAGTGCCTTTGTGCCCTTGTCGCAGTCCGGGCAGGTTTCCTACCGGTATTCCTATACGGACAGTGCGGGTAGCCAAACCGAGTCGACGAATTTGCTCTTGGGCTGGAGCGCATCCGGCTATATCTGGCAGCCCTGGTTCGCCACCTCTTCACTGGCATTGAATGTGGGCCTGTCCAATTCCGTTTCCAATACCAGCAGCTCTGAAGGTACGGTGGGATCGGGCAATTTTACCGTTGGCGTGTTTCCCAGCAGCCGGTTTCCCTTTTCGCTGACCTACTCCCGAACGGACAGCCGTACGCAGCAGTCCTATGACTTTACACCGGTTTCCGGTGACAGCAGTTTTCGCGTCACACGGCTGACGATGAGGCAGGTGTACCGCCCGAGGCGCAGTAACCAGCTTTATAACGCCTGGTACGATACCACGCGGTTCGACGGCGGAGGGTTTGGCTCCTTGAGTAGCTCATACGGCGTCGATTTTCAGTCCCGTGGGTCATCGCAATCGATTACTGCGAGCGCCAATCACTCAGAGTCGGGCGTGCGTGGAGCTTCGGGTGATTCAAAGACAGATGTTTTCTCCGCAAGCTACACCTATACGCCCAATACCGAATTGGGCGTGAACACCCTTTTTTCCCATGTCATCGTCAGTCCACAAACCGGTGATACGCAATCAACCGATTCCCAGTTGTTTGGTTCCTTTGCCTGGCGGCCCGAGCACCGGGTGGTCAGTGTGTCCGGCGGGATCCGGATGTCCGAAGTCAGGAATGATGGGGCGACGAGCACAGTTTCCCGCAGCCTGAATACGAGCCTTGGTCTGAGTTATCGGGTCAGCCGGGCCCTGAATGTGAACCTTAGCGCGACAGTAGGCACTTCCGACAGCGGTTCGACACAGTCCCTGTCCACAACAGAAACGGCGAATATGTCATACACCGGTAAGAACCGGCGATGGGATGGCTACACCTACAGTTGGCAGTGGAGTGGAGGAGTGTCGAATGCGTCGACCACGGTAGACTCGGCGGGGACCTCAACGTCTTCGAGCCGTCAGAATGTGTCCACAGGTATAGGCCATAACCTGAGCAAGATGTGGATGGCAAGGGGGGGGGGCTCATTTTCCGCCAGCTTTTCGCAAAGTGGCTCGGGCAGTAAAAGCAGTGAGCGCAACACAACCACAAAAACACTTACTCATGGCCTGGGATTCGGCTGGAACGGGCGCGGGCGCCGTGGCTCAACCTATATCAGCGCCCGCCTGGGGGATTCCCGCAGCTTTTCCGAGAAAGACTCGGTGTTCAATAATTTGACGGTGACGTATGCCTCTGACATGAGAATCAACCGGTTGAGTTCGGTCAACGGAAACGCCTCCTTTCAGGGTAGCCGTAGTGTGACAGAGGATGATCAGAACAATGAACTGGTGACAACGGCGAAAAATCTGACAGGCAGTCTGTCTTACCAGCACAGCCGGCCGTTTGGTGTTTACAATCTGACATTCGACTCCCGCCTGCAGGCCAGCAAGCAGATTGGCAGTGAGGAACCGACCACGACCTGGCGCTGGCTGGGGGACTTCCGCTACAGCCTGGGGCTGTTGGCGACGACGTTGAGCTTCAGGGTTTCGGAGGGCGCCAACGGAAATTTGATAAAATCAATGAATTTTCAGGCTACCCGAAGTTTTTAATGTGGGGTAAGATGTGCGCTGCACGTGACACAATAAAATCACAGTCGGTGCATGTTTTGGGTTTATTTGACGAATTTATGGAGGGAGGCTCTATGTTCAAGTCAGCACTGATTGGCTTGTTGAGTATGTTGGCAGTCCTGGTCTTGCCGCAGGCGGCCCAGGCGGAGTATGCCGACGTGGTAATCAACAATTACGCAGATGCGGCCGGTATGCGGCCCGCGGTCTTTCCGCACTGGTATCATCGTATCCGCTTCCGCTGCAAGGTGTGTCACGCGGATCTTGGATTTAAATTCAAGGCAGGTGGTAACAAGATCACCATGGCGAAGATCATTGATGGCAAGTTCTGCGGGGCCTGCCACAATGGTGAAATCTCCTGGTCTGTGGAGAACTGCGGCATGTGTCACTCAGGTATCCCGGGGACACCCACGCAGATTCACGGCAGCACCGTACAACGTCTGGTTGCGCCTACCTATAAATCTCTGGGCAAGCCGAAGCCTGCTAAATAACGACAAGGGGGGGAAATAAAATGAAAATAAAATACTTCTTCTTGAGCGTGTTGGTGGCGGCAACCTTTACGGTTGTTGGTGGCAACGCTCAGGCAGCCCAGGCGCCGATCAAGCAGGTGAAGTCGGCCAAAGGCAAGGTCAGTGGCGCGAATGTTTTTAATCGCTTGCTGAAAAAAGAAAAACAACGCAACGCGCCACCGCCTGAAGACGGCATTCACGATCCCGCCAATGACGGTACCCACGTGTTGCAGCCGCCATTGATCGCCTACGATGGATTGCCAAAGACAGAGTTCGGCAACTATGTGGACTGGGTGAAGGCGTTGAATGACGGGCTGCTGAAACCCCGCTATGACCGTTTCGATCCCACCGTTGAGCCTCTGGTGATGGATCTGGACATTGTTCGCGAAGTGAAGGCCTCCATGCCGGATGTGGTGTTTCCGCACAAGCCGCATACCCAGTGGCTTCACTGCTCGAACTGTCACCCGAAAATCTTCATTCCGCAGCGCAAGGCGAATGTGATTAACATGTCGGCCATCCTGCTGGGACAGAAATGCGGTGTGTGCCATGGCAAGGTGTCTTTCCCGATCACTACCAAGTCCTGCACGAAGTGCCACTCAAAACCCAAGCCGGCTGACTGGAAGCCGCCGAAGAGTGAAGCCAGCCTGAAAAACCCATGGCGATAGATTTTCTTGCAGAGAGTCATAATTGTTGGGGTTGATGCAGTAAAACCGGGATGCGGTGCAGAGTTTTCTGCGCCGCATTTTGGTATTTTATGTTGTCCATATTTGCAATCTGTAGTTAATCATTGGAATGAGGCGTGGTGCCAAATCCAGTGGGACTTCTGAGGAAAGGTTATATGTCAAAGCTCTACGCGAAACTGGCGTTGTTAATCGGCTTGGCTGCCGTTCTGGTGGCTTGTGGCGGTCAGCCCGTAAAACCTGAGGAAGCAGAGAGAGAAGGGGCTGCCGACGCACAGGCGGCTAAGGTTGCCACAGAAAAGGTTGCCACAGAAAAGGTTGCCACAGAAGAAGCGGAGAAAGCCGCCCTCGAGAAGACGACAGAGGCCGCAGCCGAGCCAGAGCCTGTTGTGGAAGTCATGGCATCGCAAAAAGGGACTGCTGAAATTGCCGTGGAACCCATTCCCGCTGTGGAAGACGATAAAGCTGCGGCGTCAGCCGATTCGCAGGAAGAAGTGGCACCTGAGGCGGGGAAGATGGCGAAAGAGCCCGTGGCGGGAACCATGGAGCACAGTGAAATGCCGATGATGGCAGAGCAGGCGAAGATGCCATCGGAGCCGGCACAGGCCAAGTTGGCTATGACTGAGGCGCCGAAACCCAAGGCGGTCGAGAAAGTGATTCCCACCTCATCCGGGCCAACACATTTTGTAGTGACCGTTGGACCCAAGCAGCCCTCACATCCGGCCTATGGCAAAGGACATAATTTGGGCTTTATCGTCGACGGGATTTCCGGCAAGGAGCTGGTGGTCGAGCGAGGAAAAACGTACACCTTTGATATCGTCACCGATCCCAAACATGACGTGTATTTATCCAAGAAGGCTGTGGGTTGGGGAGGAGCGCCCTATGCCAAAGGCGTGGAAGGCGCCTACACATACAAGGGCAAGATGACCCTGAAGGCGACCAAGGATACGCCGGATACCCTTTATTACGCCTGTCGTAACCATCCGTACATGGGTGGCGTGATTCACGTTGTTGACCCCGGCCAGAAAGTGGATATCAAGCAGCAAAGCGCTGCGGCCAAGGCCGCGGGAGGTAGTGTGGCGACGAAGGCTTCAACTGTAAGCCAGGCCAAGGTGAAGCAAAAGCTGATGTTTGCGGAAATGATGGCGGGGGCCAAGGGCGCCAAGCGCGTCATGGCCAGTGATAACCGGGAGGCCAAAGATTTGGTGCTTGCCGCCAAGAAGAAACTGGCGCAAGGCCGAGAAAAATCCATGGTGGGTGCGTTGCCGGAAGCATTGGCGCTGGCCAATGAATCGCTGAAGATGCTCAGCGAGGCGACTCGTCTGGTGCCAGGTGATGAGGAGTTGGCGCAAATGGCTGAAAGCTACAAGGCCATGCGTTCAGAAATTAAGGATTATCAAAAATCCTACCGCGATAATCTCAAGCGAATGGAAAAGGCAGGCTCAGTGCCGGATGATGTGCGTATGGACGAGAAGGCCCTGGCTGCGAAACTGGATAAGGCTGAGGCCCTTGCACAAAAGAAAAACTATGTGCATGCCAACAAGTTGCTACAGGAAGCGCAGGGTACCTTGACAGGTGCACTGCACAAGATGCTGGATTCCAAGACCATTGTTTACGATCTGAAGTTTGATTCAGCCAAGGATGAATACGAGTACGAGCTCAAGCGCTTTACGGGATATGAAGAGCTGATTCCCGTGGCCATCGAGGCGAAAAAACCGGCGCCGGGGGCCATCAAACTGATGGAGAGTTTCTTGAGCAAGGCGCGTAGCCGGCGCGACGAGGCTATCGCCAAGGCTGAGGCGGGGGATTATCCCACGGCAATCGCGATGTTGTTGCAGGCAACCAAGACCGTACGCCGAGCGTTGCGTATGGTAGGGGTTTCGCAGTAGCTCTGGGCCTGAGGGACAAGGGATATTCCATGGATTTATTTATTCGTTTTATCAAAAGTACCTGAACAATGCGTAAATCAGATGTTAAAAAAATACAACAGGGTTTGTGGCATGGCTCAGTCGCTATGCTTATGGCGATCATGTTCTCCACTGTGGCGATTGCCGAGGAAGGAGGCGGACATTATCAGTTGCATGGCGACGTGGTGCCCATTGCCGAGGACGGTATTCACGACCCGGAAAATGACGCGGTAAAAACTCTGCAACCGCCGGCGGAGGCCATGAAGGATTTTCCGCGGGATGAGCGTGGTGTTATCA
>Ga0256832_1000077_pt1 | contig 57737 bp, 44 predicted proteins | sample 134614metaG_FD_190534 | JGI IMG/M metagenome (GOLD analysis project Ga0256832, IMG submission 190534) | Hydrothermal vent microbial communities from Lau Basin, Pacific Ocean - 134-614 | ecosystem: Environmental > Aquatic > Marine > Hydrothermal vents | place: Pacific Ocean: Lau Basin | collected...
GATATACGGAAGCAACCCTGTCCCTGTCATCAGAAACACAAAGTCTTGCAATAGGGGAGGTGGCCATATACGGAATGATGGAATAAAGAGCAACAATATTCATGTCTCAGATTTCGCCAATCTCTGCTCCCCAATGACTTCACCAACCCAATTAAAACAAAATGGAGGTTAGTGGGACAGCAGTGCCAAGACCTCGTTAATTATCCGTAAAATATTTATTGAGGATCCAGCCACGCTCACCTGCTTTGGCGCCAGATATTACCTCCACCTTCATCCAGCTATGCCCCTTTCGGATAATTTTAATCTTTGTATCTTTCGCCAAAGTACGATTATATCTCGGCCTGCCAGGATCAGCCTCAAAATATACCCGATCAGTATTCACAATTCCTTTCAGTGATTCAGGATGCTGCACTACCATCGTTGTTGTCTTGGCGCCCAATGCATTCACATTTGAAGAAGCTTCTGCCCATGACTGCCCCTTGGAATGAGGGCCATACATATCAAAATAATATTTTACGCCAGAACTCGCATAATCCTCGAGAGTAATATAATCATGCCCGGAAGCCAGCAAATTCAGAGCAAAGTGAAAATTATAACCCGTGCCAGCGCCACTGGCCGCCACACCTCCACCCGGCATATCACGCTCACTACCTATTGTTATGCCCTGACCTACTCTTGGAACAGCATAGGCATTAATTCCATATTTCTTACTAAGGGCGTTCTTTTTTGCCGAACTCAGCTTATCCCATTCCTTAACAGCATTTATCCGGCTGAGCGACTTGCCAAACTCACGCTTGAAAATACGAATGTAAATTTCACCTGACAGTTTTTCCGTTGTCGAGACAGTGCCGCCAGGTGCGTTGTCATCACCATGATATGTTGAGGCGGAGGTAAACTCTTCTGTGGTGCCACGCAAATTCCTCGCCACAAATGACATATACCCAGCCGCATTCGCGCCCAACATTACCTGACACGCACTGCCGCAATCATCAGGCAACTGCGCCTCGTTTCCACTCGCCCATTCACGCATGCGAAATTTTTTTAGCGTAACAGAAGCACCACCTCCCGGAGGTGCCAGCGTAATAGAGCCGGTGGACAATTCCTCAATTTCTGCTACTGCTTTGATTCTTTTGAGGACCTTATTTGATGCCGCAATATTGCTACTCTCGGCCCAGGCATTCCTCGTGTGATCTCTGACAGCCAGCTTCCTATCATCCGCCAGCTTATTATACGGCTCGCCCGTAACCGTCGTGTACATTTGTACCGAATGATTCCTTGAGCGCGAAATATTGCCGCCTGACACTGGAGGTGATAACAAGTTACCCGATACCGCTTTTCTGCTTACCACCATATCAGCAACGGCATCTGCCTGCCTTTCATACGCATCTCCAGCGCGACCAACGCCACCAGATGGCCGAGCCCCGTGCATTTGCTGAAAAACATGAGTTGCCTCGTGAGCGGCAAGCCAAAGACTTGGTCGCCTTGCAAAGACAACCTGTTCGCCGACGGTATATGCTTCTGCCGACAAATGCCTGGCGGATGCCTCTGCTGCACTGCCGCCAACATATGTCTTTACACGGCTCAAATCATAGGCATCACCGAACACCTCCTGAATTTCAGATTGATACGGGAAAGGTGAAGCGCTTCCAGATGCTCCCCTCAGCGCTAAATCCTGAATAGGAACCCAAGATAAATCGTCACCATGGCAGGCCCGGGCTTCCCAATCTGGTACTACTCCAGTCTCTTGATGCATCTGAAGTGCGGTATTTTTTATATTTTCAGATATAGCGCCACGACCCGCAAAAATACATCTATTTTGTTTATCTGCTCTGGTCTTCTTTGCGCCAAATGCCATATATTCATGCATATCAACACCTTTCCCATCACCCGCTCATTGAAATACTAGCTTATTTTTTATGAATAACAATTCGCAAAATACCGGTGCTGATACCAAATACGTTAGTGTTATTTTGATTTATCCATAACCTTGATTCATCATGGCTCGGACCGTGTAAACCGATGAATCAAGCGCCGCGAACGCTTGGTGGGACGACCTTCTCCATGAGGCCGTTGTGCCGAGGCAAGCTGACGCAGTTCTTTTTCTTTTTCACGCCTGGCCACACTTTCATCTGTTTCACGATAAAGCTGCTGCGCCACTATTGCCGGGCCGCGCTTGTCGGAAAGTGCCAGCACCACCACGGTCTTTTCATCAAAGCCCTGACGCAGGTTCAAGGTATCACCCACCTCCACTTCGCGACTGGGTTTGACGCGATGTCCATTGACATGCACCTTGCCTCCCTTGATAGCTTCACTGGCAAGCGAACGGGTTTTGTAAAAACGCGCGGCCCACAGCCATTTGTCGATGCGTGTCTTTTGCGGCCCGACTGGTTGCCGAGGCGTTTTTTTATCGCTGGATTTTCGAGACATGTCTGCGATTTCTCATCCAGATCGCTTGGCGGATTTCTGGATTCCGGCATGCCGCCGGAATAACGGTATTAAATCAACTGACCGGACATCAGACAGATACTTCCACCAGGCACCGATTTCGCCCGGCCTGCTTGGCCCGGTACATGGCCTCATCGGCACGCTTGAACAGACTTTCCACGCTGTCCTCCTTGCGCAGCTGGGCGAGGCCGGCGGAGACGGTGATATCGACCTGTTTGTTCTGATAGTGGAACTGGCATAGCTCAACGGCACTGCGTAATTTTTCCGCGGCGATCACCGCGGCATCAAGATCGGTCTCCGGCATCAGCACCACGAATTCCTCGCCGCCGAAGCGGGCGAGAAAATCGCTTTCCCGCAGGTGATTGCGCAACTGGTCGGCAATGAGCACCAGGGCCTTGTCACCAGCCTTGTGGCCATAGGTGTCATTGACCTTTTTAAAATGATCCACATCGATCATCATCAATACCATGGACTTGCCGTAACGTTTCCAGCGTGCGAATTCCTGGACGATGCGCTCATCGTAGGCGAGCCGGTTGTATAATCCGGTAAGGGGGTCACGCACGGCCTGTTCGTGTTTTTCCTGCAGACGGCGGCGCAGTTTTTCACTCTCGCTTTCCATGCCGTGCACACGATTGTTGAGCTGCGCCAGCTGAGCCTCTAATTGCTGTTGGCGTGTTTCCTCGGTTTCACGAAACTGATCGAGGTGGGTGCGAATGGCATCCAGGCGGCTTTGGATCTGTTGCTTGAGGGCCTCGGATTCCGGGGCGGCGTCCACGGTGCTTTGGATATCCTGCACATGGGCATGCACGGCGGCATCCAGCTTGCGACTGTGATGCAACGACTCTTTGTGAGAATCCTGTGCACCGGAGAGATTCTGGTCGATTTCCTTGAGGTTGTCGCCCAGTTGCAGAAGAAATGATTGCAGCTCCTTGTTCTCTTCTTCCATTTGGCGACGCATGGCGGAAATGAGATTGGCAATGGCGGTCAACGCCGGGGCGACTGAATAATCGGAAACCCCCTCGCCCAGCTTGTCTTTGAGGCTTTCCACCTCATCGTTGAGCTCTGCGGGCAGGCTCAGGGTATCCAGCAATTGAATACAGAAATCACTGATCTGAGGTGCTGTTGTTTTCCCGATGCTGTCTTGTGAGGTTTGCTCTGTCGCGGTTTTGGTTTCCTCGTCACTGCCAAACAGACGCCTGAAGAAGCCACCTCCCGTGGCGCCGCTTGGCGCTTTTTGGTCAACGTGCTGCAAGGTCTCATTGATCAGTTGCGCCAACTCACGCAGGGGGGCTTCCATTTCTTCCAGGCTCCGGGTGTTGGCTATCTGTTTTCGCAGGGCATGGATGCGCGCATTGAGGGATTTAGGAAAGGACAAGCTGTCCAGCCAGTGACCGAGCAGTTCCTGGGGACTATGTACGGCAGCGCCTTCACTGCGCGCCTCGTCCAGGCGTTTGACGGATTGACTCAGATCATTGACCACGCCTTCCAGCTGATTGAGATCCACGTCCTTACGCAGGATCTTGCGCAACAGGGCAAGATCGTCATCAAGGGCACCGTCCTGGCCTTCCGCGGCGAGGGCAACACGGGTCAGGCCCTGCTTGAGCAATGCCTCCGTGGCCTGCCAACGTTTTTCCTGATGCTCGAGTTTGTCCAGACTGGCGAGATATTTTTGTTTCCAGTTTTCTTCAGCCATGGCGTGAGTGTAGGCCTTCAGGCAGCGATGTGAAACTCGTCCGGCAGGCTGATTTCCATGGCGATGGGCAGGTGATCGGAATGCAGGTGCTGCATAACATGCACGTCGTGCACCTGCAGGCTCGATGAGGTCAGGATATGATCCAGGGTGCGGGCCGGGCGCCAGCTGGGATAGGTCTTGAGGCCGTGGCAGGGCTCGCACAGGTCGGTGGCAGAAAGCAGGAATTGCATCTCGCGACTGTCCGGCTGACAGTTGAGGTCGCCCATGACGATAACGTGCTCGTAGCGGTTGACGATGCGCGCGACATATTCGAACTGGCGCTGCCGGGCGCGCTTGCCCAGGGCCATGTGCATGATCAGCAACACCAGCGGATTGTCCTTGTGACCGTAGCGCACCACCATCACGCCGCGACCGGGCAGCAGTCCGGGTAGCTTGTGTTCGTGGATCTCCGTGGGCCGGTAACGGCTGAGCAGGCCGTTGCTGTGGCGGGCGATCTTGCCCAGCTTGCGATTGGTCTGGTGGTGCCAGAAGGGAAAACCGGCGCGGTGGGCCAGGTATTCGGTCTGGTTGATGAAGCTGGAGCGCAGGCTGCCGGCGTCCACTTCCTGCAGAGCAACGATGTCGAAGTCGCTGATGGCGCGGGCGATACGTCCGAGGTTGTCGTAGATCTGCGCATGGGGAAGCACGTGCTTCCAGCTCTCGGTGACGTAGTCACGGAAACGCGAGGCGCCGATGCCCACCTGGATGTTGTAACTGAGCAGGCGCAGCCGGGTGCCCGGGTTGGGGGCGTCGAAGGGATCGGGAATGGGTACGGTTTGCATGGTGTTTCTGGGTCGTCCGTTACGGTTGATGTTTCAAAGGTCTCACAATTTAAAGATGAATGATCATCTCGCCCAGGGTTTCGGTCAGCCGCAGGTTTTCACTGTAATCCACAGGGCAGTCGATGATGCTCACCGCATCATCGGCCAGGGCCTGCCTGAGGGCGGGCAACAACTGCCCGGCCTCTTCGATGCGGTAGCCCCTGGCACCGAAGGATTCGGCCAGCCCCACGAAATCCGGGTTACCAAACGCCACGTGGGAGGGACGGCCGAACTGATTCATTTGTTTCCATTCGATGAGCCCGTAACCCGAGTCGTTCCAGATTAACACCACCATGGCCATTTTTAAGCGGACGGCGGTCTCGATTTCTTGAACGTTCATCAAAAAACCGCCGTCGCCGGTGACCGCCACTACCTTGCGCTCGGGCTGGGCGAGCCGCGCGGCCAGCGCCCCGGGCACGGCGATGCCCATGCTGGCGAAGCCGTTGGAGATGAGGCAGGTATTGGGGTATTCGCAACGGAACATGCGCGCCATCCACATCTTGTGCGCGCCCACGTCGCAGATCACCGTGTCCTCCAGGTCCAGCGCGGTGCGCAGATCCCAGATGATCTTTTGCGGCTTGAGCGGGAAAGCCGTGTCATCGCGGTGCTGGTTCATTTCCTTGATCAGCGCCTCGCGCAGGGGCCGCAGGGCGTGACCCTGGTGGGGCGTGGCCTGCTCGGCGATGCGCTTGAGCGAATGGCGGATGTCCCCCACCACGCCCACGCAGACGGGATAGTGAGCGTCCACTTCGGCGGGCGAGCTGTCGATGTGCACGATGGTACGGTCCCGCGTGGGATGCCACAGGCGCGGATGATACTCCACCAGGTCGTAGCCGATGCAGATGATGGCGTCGGCGTGTTCGAAACCGAAGTTCACGTAGTCCTGCGACTGCAGCCCGGCGCTGCCCAGGGCCATGGGATGGCGGAACGGCAGCACCCCCTTGGCCATGAAGGTGTTGGTGACGGGGATGTTGAGCTTTTCCGCAAAGTCCGCCAGCTCCGCACAGGCCCCGGCGCGCACCACGCCGTTGCCGGCGAGGATGATGGGCTCGCGGGCGTTGGAGATCACCTCGGCGGCATAGGCCACACGGTCCGCCGGCGGCTCGGGCATGGAGGCATGCTTGACCCGCAGCGGCGTGTCGTCGATGTGCATGCCGGCGATATTTTCCGGGAACTCGATGAAGCACGCGCCGGTTTTTTCCGTCTGCGCCACCTTGAAGGCCTTGCGCGTCACCTCGGTGATGATGTCCGGCGCGAGGATGCGCGAGCTGTACTTGGTGAAGCTGCGAAACAACTGCTCCAGATCCAGCACCTGGTGGGATTCCTTGTGCAGGCGGTGGGTGTCGGCCTGGCCGGCGATGGCCACCAGGGGCGCATGGTCCATATTGGCGTCGGCCACGCCGGTGATCAGGTTGGTGGCACCAGGGCCCAGGGTGGCCATGCACACCCCGGCGCGGCCGGTGAGCCGGCCGTAGACATCGGCCATGAAGGCCGCGCCCTGCTCGTGGCGGGTGGCGATGAACTGGATCCTGGAATCCAGCAGGGCATCCATCACATCGAGATTTTCCTCGCCGGGGATGCCGAAGATGTACTCGACACCCTCGTTTTCCAGGCAACGGACGAAGAGTTCGGCGGCTTTCATGGCGCGGGCGGCGGGTCGGGTGATGCTCGCGCCATCACCGCGACGCGGCGGCTAGCTCTCTTTCTTCACCAATTGGTTGACCACCTTGAAGACCCGGGCGTTGCCGCCGGCCTCCTGGGCACCGGTGCGGTACTTGCCATTGACGATCAACGCCGGCACGCCACGGGCGCCGTAGCGACGGCCCATGTCCTTGGCGCGGCGGATCTTGGTCTCCACGGCAAAGGAGTGGAACACCCGCTTGAAGTCTTTTTCGCTCACCCCATGCTGCTTGAACAGGGCCATGATGGCGGCCTCGGTGTTCATACGCTGCTTGCGTTCATGGATGGCCTCGAACATGGGCCGGTGTATCTTGTCCACCACGCCGAGGATTTCCGCGGTGTAATAGGCGCGGCCGTGAATCTCCCAGCTGGGACGGAACATGCCGGGCATGCGCACGAACTTGACGTTCTTCGGCTTGCGCTTGAGCCAGCGTTCCACGTAGGGCTCGAGACGATAGCAGTGTGGACAGCCATACCAGAACAGTTCCACCACCTCCACCTGACCCTTCTCTGCGGTGGTGGGCTGGGGTGGTGTGACCAGTTCATAGCCTTCAGCGGCCAGCGCGTTGCTGGCACCAGCCCATGCCGCCAGCAAAAGCGCCAAGGCGGCAAACATGCGTGATGTTGTTTTTTTCATGAAGTCGACCTCTTGTTTATTCTTCGATGTTGCGCGTGAGCCTATCCAAATCACAGATTGAACGCAATGAAACAGCGTGGGCGGCGCACAACGATTCTCGTTGACCCGTTGATGGTTTATGCTATGCGCTCAACGCATTCCAAACCACTAACCATCCACTTTAATGGACCCAACGCAAGGAGTATGACCCCATGGTCTCCGAAAAGATCGATCTGGCGCAGTTTTTAAATCAGCAATACCTGTGTGAATCGCTGACCGTCAAGGAAGTCATGACGCTGATCGATTACACCGAGCTGGTGACCTTTAACAAGGGTGACGTCATCGCCGAGATCGGTGAGGTGGGTGAGGCGCTGTATTTCGTCATCGAGGGCGAGGCGGCGCTCTACGCCGGGGACAAGACCGAGACCCAGGTGGGCGTGATCAAGGCCGGGGAGCTCATGGGCGAGATGTCCTTTTTCGACCGCAACCCCCGCTCGGTGCGCGCCAAGGCGCTGAAGGACAACACCCGCCTGCTGAAACTGACCCGCGCCATGTACAAGCGCCTGCGTGTGGAACACCCGTACATCGCGGTGAACCTGCTGGAGCACGCCATCGTCAGCCTGGATCACCTGTTCCGCCAGGCCAGCCAGGACATCTCCACCTTTAACAGCTATCTCTACGCACCAGGGCGCAAATAGCCAACCAGCTCCCGTTCAACAGAGAAAACTATTTGGCGCCCAGGCCGGCGAGGAAGGACGCCACGGCATCGATTTCCTGTTCGGTCATCTTTGACGCGATGTCCCGCATGATCTGGTTGCGGTCATTGCTGCGCGCACCGCTCTTGAAGTCTTTCAAGGCCTTGGTGGTGTAGGCCGACTTCTGGCCTGCCAGGTGAGGAATGGCCCCCGGTCCATTGCCTGCGCCATTGGGTCCGTGACAACCGGCGCAGGCAGGTACGTGAGTATAACGGTTACCCCCCAGGTAGAGTTTTTTACCCAGGGAAGACTGCGAGGCCGGATCCCCCTTTACCTGCTGGGCCGCAAAGTAGGCGGCAATATCCGCAATATCCCCTTCCTCCAAGCCTGTGACCATGCTGCTCATGGTGGGATCCTTGCGAGCACCGGACTGGAAATCGTGGATCTGTTTGGACAGATAATTGGCGTTCTGACTGGCAAGATTCGGCCAGTCAGGACTGAAGCTGTTGCCGTCCGGGCCATGACAACCCTGGCAGGTACCCGACGTCACCTGCCCTTGCTCAACACTTCCCTCGCCGGTAGCCGCATAAGAATATACGGGAATACTGATTAACAAAAATAGAACAAGGCGTAATAGTGTCATGGTGCAATCTCCAGTGTGAAAGGACTTGACCTGCTGTCAGGTATCCAGGCTTCGCGCCCTAAGTGTAGTCTGTAGGCCCGGCGCTGCCAGTGGCGCAGGCGTCACGGTTCGTGTCAGCGCCCGGCGCCAAAAGGGCCATTGCTCTGAAAAAAGGCCGCAACGTCCTCGATATCCTGATCGCTCAAGGGTGCCGCCATACCATTCATAATGGGATCCTTGCGTGTGCCATCACGAAATGCGTGCAACTGCTTGCGAATATAGGCCGCATGCTGGCCGGCCAAAACGGGGTAAGTCTCCTTGGTGCTGTGGCCACCCTTGCCGTGACAGACCTGACAGGCACGGGCCTTCTCACTGCCTGCCTTGATATTGCCTTTTGCGTACACGCCGCCAAAAGGCCCGAGTATCATAGACACCCCAATGATCAGTATCAATAGAATCCCATTGCTTTTGGTTTTAGTTAGCATATTTCGCATCCCACGTTTTTTGCGTTTGCTTTATTGTTTGGTAAAGTCTGCGTGCTGGAGCCCCATCTCAGCCGCCATCCTGAACAGACTATCCTCCTAGGTTATTGCAGCCAGTAAAAAAATGCCAATCCTCCACTGAAACCCGGATTTACTCTCCAAACATCAAACGCCATTATCTGTGCCCTCTCCGCCTTCCACCAAGTCCCGCTCCGCCGAACGTTACCGGGCAGCCTACTTCGAAACCAGCGCCGCCCGGCTCGACCAGCTACCCCGAGACAGCGGCCCCGAGGTGGCCTTCGCCGGCCGTTCCAATGCAGGGAAATCCAGCGCAATCAACCGCTTGTGTGGACAAAAGTCATTGGCCCGTACCTCCAAAACCCCAGGACGCACCCAGCTTATCAATCTCTTTGCCCTGGATGGGCATCGCCACCTGGTGGATCTGCCCGGCTATGGCTATGCCAAGGTGGCCGAGGAGGTCAAGCGTCGCTGGCAAAAAACCATGGAGGCCTATCTGGCTGAGCGTCAGGCCCTGCGGGGGCTGATCCTGCTCATGGATGTGCGCCACCCGCTCAAGGATGCGGATCAGCAATTGTTGGACTGGTGCTGGGAGGTGGGAATGCCGGTGCATGTGCTGCTTACCAAGGCGGACAAGCTCAAGCGCGGTGCGGCACAGAATACCCTGCTCCGAGTGCGCCGTGTGCTGACGGATCAGGCGCCGGAGGGACTGTGCAATGTGCAGTTGTTTTCCGCGCTAAAAGGCACGGGGCTCGACGAAGTATACCGGGTACTGGATAACTGGCTGGAATTCAGCCAGGCATGAATCACAGACATAAAAAAACCCCGGAACACTCATCAAATGAGGGAGCGGTGCCGGGGCAAAAATGCCCGGCGTTGGGGACACCGGGCTTACGTACCCGCTAGGGAGGGAAGCGGGAAGCAGACGTCGCGCCTGCTCATACCCTGAGACGGATCCTCTCCTGAAAAGTTTCATTCAGCCTGAAATTAATTTTCAATACGCACGAAAACCCACTCAATGGGCCTCATCCCAGTTACGGCCCACGCCCATGCCCACCACCAGGGGCACCTTGAGATCGGCCACATTGGTCATCAACTGATCAATCTCAGCCCGGGCTGCGTCAATCTGCCCATTGCGAATCTCGAACACCAGTTCATCGTGTACCTGCATGATCAGCTTGATGTCCAGGCCGGCGGATCCAATCCAGTCGTCCACGGCAATCATCGCCCGCTTGATGATATCCGCCGCCGTACCTTGCATGGGCGCATTGATGGCGGTGCGTTCGGCGTACTGGCGACGCTGGCCGTTGCGGTGATTGATGTCCGGCAGGTACAAACGGCGGCCGAACACGGTCTCCACGTAGCCCTGTTGGCGGGCCTGTTCGCGGGTCTCGTCCATAAACTTTTTCACGCCGGGGTAGCGCTCGAAGTATAGATCAACATATTCCTGGGCCTCGGCCCGGCCAATGTCCAGCTGTCGTGCCAGGCCGAAGGCCGACATGCCGTAGATCAGGCCAAAATTGATGGCCTTGGCGCGGCGCCGCTGCTCGCTGTCCACCGCATCCAGGGGCACACCGAACACCTCGGCGGCGGTGGCGCGGTGGATGTCCTCCCCCGCGGCGAAGGCCTTGAGCAGGCCCTTGTCGCCGGACAGATGGGCCATGATGCGCAACTCGATCTGCGAATAGTCGGCGGCGAGAATGGAACTCCCCGGTGGTGCAATGAAGGCCTGGCGGATACGCCGCCCCTCGGCGGTGCGCACCGGGATGTTTTGCAGGTTGGGGTCGGAGGAAGACAACCGCCCGGTACTGGCCACCGCTTGATGATAGGAGGTGTGCACCCGACCGGTGCCAGGATCGATGCGTTCGGGTAACTTGTCGGTATAGGTGGACTTGAGCTTGCTCATGCCCCGGTAGTCGAGAATCAGTTTGGGCAAGGGATAGTCGTGGGCCAGTTCCACCAACACCTCTTCGGCGGTGGACGGCGCCCCCTTGGGGGTCTTTTTCAGCACCGGCAGCTCGAGTTTTTCGAACAGAATTTTCTGGATCTGCTTGGGTGAACCAAGATTGAATTCCTCACCGGCGATGGCATAGGCCTCCTCTTGAATCTCTGCCATGCGCTGTTCCAGCTCCTCACCCTGCCGGGCCAGCATCTCGGCGTCGATCAACACCCCATTGCGCTCGATGCGTGACAACACAGGCACCAGCGGCATCTCGATGGTGCGAAACAGTTTTTCCAGACGGGGCTCTTTTTCCAGTTGGGGCCAGAGCACCTGATGCAGCTGCAGGGTCACGTCGGCATCTTCGGCGGCATAAGGCCCGGCGGTTCCGATGGGCACCTGATCGAAACTCACCTGCTTGGCGCCCTTGCCCGCCACGTCTTCGTAGTGAATGGTGTTGCGTTGCAGGTACTTGAGCGCCAGGGAGTCCATATCATGGCGCGTGGCAGTGCTATCCAGCACGTAGGATTCCAGCATGGTATCGAAGGCTACGCCACGCAGAGCAATACCATGATTGGCCAGTACGCTCATGTCGTATTTGAGATTCTGCCCAACCTTGGCCTGCGCCTCATCCTCCAGCAACGGACGCAACTCCTCTAACACGAAATTGCGATCCAGTTGTTGCTCGGCCAGACTATCTTCAAGTGTCACTTGGTGAGCCATGGGCAGATAAGCCGCCTCTCCCGGGCTAATGGAGAAGGACACACCAACCACCTCCGCCTGCATGTAATCCAGACTGGTGGTCTCTGTATCAAAGGCAAACAACTCGGCCTGGCGAAGCTTTTTCAGCCAGCCATCGAGTGATTTTTTGTCCAGAATAATGTCGTATTCAACTGCAATCTCAGTGCCGGAACCGTTTACGTCTGTTCCCTCCTCCTGCCCAGAGTCATTGGACAACAACTCCGACAACCAGGTTTTGAATTCCATGTCGCCGTTCAACTCTTTCAGGCGTTGCGTATCCGGCTCCCGCAGCCTGAGATCGGAAGGTCCGACGTCCAGCGGCACATCACACTTGATGGTGGCCAACTCCTTCGACAGTGGCAGTTGATCCAGCGAGTCCCGCAGATTTTCTCCCACCTTGCCCTTGATCTTGTCGGCGTTTTCGATGATGCCATCCAGTGAACCGTATTCCTTGAGCCACTTCACCGCAGTCTTGGGCCCCACCTTGGGCACACCGGGAATGTTATCTACGCTATCGCCAACAAGGGCAAGATAATCCACGATACGCTCCGGCGGGATGCCAAACTTTTCCACCACGCTGTGCGGGTCCAGGGTGGTGTTGTCCATGGTGTTCATCAACGTAACGTGCTCATTCACCAGTTGCGCCATGTCCTTGTCACCGGTGGACACCACGCAGTCCCTGCCCTGTTCCGTGGCCTGCCGGCACAGAGTGCCGATGACATCGTCGGCCTCCACACCATCGATGATGAGCATGGGCAGGCCCATGGCCTCGACAATGGCGTGTAGGGGTTCGATCTGTTCCCGCAGCTCCTCGGGCATGGGCGGACGATGGGCCTTGTACTCGGGGTACAGCTCGTCACGAAAGGTCTTGCCCTTGGCATCGAAGACCATGGCCATGTACTGTGGATGAAAATCCTTGAGCAGGCGCCGCAGCATATTGATCACCCCATACACCGCCCCTGTGGGCCGGCCCTTGGAATTAGTCAGTGCGGGCATGGCATGAAACGCCCGGTACAGATATGAGGAACCATCAACAAGGATCAGGGGCTGCTTTTCTTTCATGGTGCGAGTTGGTCTTGATTGGCTTAGAATGGGTTTCAGGTCGAGGGCGATTATCGGTTGTTTTGGCCCACGGCACCATGAATGATTTTTGGAGTCAGACTTTTACGTACACATTACGCACACATCCCTGCCGTTGTGAGATTTTATATATGCCGTTTCCCAAATTGACCACCCTATTGCTCCCCGTCAGTCTGTGTGCCGGGTTGGGTTTTTTTCCCCCCAGCGTACTGGCCGAAGAGCCGGAGAGTTCCGGCGAAGTCACCATCGAAGGAGGCAAATCCGACATCATTGAAGAATTGCGTGTTAACGGCCAACTTTATGCCATACGCATCAATCCACGCCATGGGGTTCCCTATTACCTTGTGGACAGCGACGGCGACGGCAACCTCGAAACCCGCAAGAATGATATAGACTCCGACCTGCTGATCCCGGCCTGGGTCATCAAAAAGTGGTGAAAACAGGTCATTATGGGCAAGCAGCCTGCCTACACACCCTATCCTGAACCCTCGCTGAACTTGACAGCGGGCCAAGCCAATGGCATAAAAACGCCCCTAAGGTTACGGCAGCACGCAGAGTAGCGGCCGGTTACCTGAAGTGAAGAGGGTGAGGGACCGGCGCAAGCCTGCGTCACCACGCTACTCTGAATAAAGAAGAAGGTAGAAGAAGGTAATAGGGAAGAGAGGGGGGCGTGCATTAATTCCTGCGGGCAGCTGCGAGGCATACCCAGCACGTTTACGCGTTCTTTCATCCACCTTTTTTAATTAAAAAACTAGTATAGACATCAAGGGGAAATCCTAATGAAAGCGAAATGGTTAATGGTTCCTGCAGCTGCTGCTGCTCTGTTTGTTTCTGGTCAAGCCTCTGCTGATCTGGCCCTCGCCAAGAAAAGCGGCTGCCTGGCTTGCCACAGCGTTGAGAAGAAGATCGTTGGTCCTGCGTGGAAGGACGTGGCCGCCAAGTACAAAGGTGACGCCGGCGCCAAAGACCGCCTGATCGCCAAAGTGAAAAAGGGTGGCAAGGGTAACTGGACCAAGGTGACCGGTGGCGCTCCCATGCCCCCTTACTCACCCCGTGTGTCTGACGACAACATCGCCAAGCTGGTGGACTTCGTCCTGAGCCTTTAAAACCGGCACATTGGATATGAAAAGGCCAGCGCCCCGCATGGGGTGCTGGTTTTTTTTGGCCTGAACGTATATTCCACGCCCTCTGCCGTGGAACCTTATACACAAGATGTTTCACATCCGTTGAGCAATCTCTGAACGCCTACAGTTTATTGACACCCAGCCCAAACCAAAAACATAACCGTCTGTTTTTATTAAATAAAATAGCACGCCTGTTTTTTGACCATTTTAACAAAACAGTAACAAATCCCGGGTCGGGGTAATGCTTTCCTCAATTTATACACAAAGTTATCCACAGGATTTGTGGATAAACAGACTTCGCCTATTGCAGGCAGTCGCTTAGCACGGATAAGCTAGAATCCACCTTAAATAGGTACGGCAAATATATAAATAAGGTTATGCTAGGGCCTGTTAACACTTATGCGCTGCCGGACTGGTGGATTTTCACACCCGGGCCGAAGAAAACAAGCGCAATGCAAAACACAGGGAATAACGTAGCATCTCGTTGAGCTGGGAGCCCCATGCCCGATTGGCAATCCATTACAGAGCAGGTCTCACAGGCTGCCGGCGTGTACTTGGATAGTCGCCAGCCACAAAGCGCGGGAGGCGGCTGCATCAATGCAGCCTTCGTTATCCCAGGGGAACAGCAGGGTGAACAGCGCCACTTCTTTCTCAAGCTCAACCACGCACAAAACCTCGGCATGTTCGAGGCCGAGGCCGCAGGCCTGCAGGCCCTGGCAGACAGCCACAGCCTGCGGGTGCCCATACCTCTCTGCGCTGGTGTGGCGGGGCGGGATGCCTACCTGCTCATGGAATACATCCCCCTCTCGGGACGGGGTGATGCCATCCTCCTGGGCGAGAAACTGGCGGCCATGCACCGCAGCCAGGCGCCGCGTTTCGGCTGGCAACAGGACAACACCATCGGCAGTACCCCCCAATACAATAACTGGCGTGATGACTGGGCGGATTTCTGGGCCGAACAGCGCCTGCGACCACAACTGGCACTGGCGGCTCGCAACGGGGTAGGGCGCCCATTGCTCACGGCTGGAGAGGCCCTCTGCGACAGCCTGCCGGCCTTTTTCAGTGATTACAAACCGATACCCTCGCTGCTGCACGGCGACCTGTGGTCCGGCAATTACGCCTACGACGATGCCGGCCAACCGGTGATCTTCGATCCCGCGGTGTATTTTGGGGATCGTGAAACCGACCTGGCCATGAGCGAATTGTTCGGCGGCTTCCCCACCGAGTTTTATGCCGCCTACAACGCCGCCTGGCCCCTGGATTCCGGCTACGCCACGCGCAAGACGCTCTACAACCTCTACCACATACTCAACCACTTCAACCTGTTTGGCGGCGGCTATCAGTCACAGGCCAGGGGCATGGTCGATCGCCTGCTCAGCCAGTGCCGTTAAGCCTGCGGTGGGCTTGCCGGCCCTGGGCGGTTACACTACTCGAAACACACATTAACAATGCCACATCCCATGCCCACCACTCTCATCCATAGCCCTGCACTTACTGAACACCAAATTCAGCACATCACCCAGGCCCTGGGCGGCGAGCCGGTGGCCTATGCCCGGCACTTTCGCGTTGAGCATGAGCACACGCCAAGCCCTGCGACCCTGGATGCCCTGCGCGAGACCTGCCAGCTGGACATCAACACCCTGCCGGCGGATTTTGAGCCACAGACGGTGCGCCTGCTCATCACCGATATGGACTCCACCCTCATCAATATCGAATGCGTAGATGAGATCGCCGACTTCGTGGGCGTCAAACCCCAGGTCAGCGCCATCACCGAAGCCGCCATGCGCGGCGAGCTGGACTTTGCCGCCTCTCTGAAAAAACGCGTGGCTCTGCTCAAAGGGCTGGATGTCTCTGCCCTGCAACACGTCTACGACGAGTGCCTGCGGCTCAATCCCGGCGCCGAGACCCTCATCGCCGGCCTCAAGGCCCACGGCATCAAAATGGCCCTGGTCTCCGGCGGCTTTACCTTTTTCACCGAGCGCCTACAACAGCGCCTGCAGATCGATTTCACCCTGGCCAACGTGCTGGCCAAGAAAGACGGCAAGCTCGAAGGCCACGTGGAAGGGGAGATCGTCGGCGCCGAGGCCAAGGCGGCCTTTTTGCAGCAACTGTGCAATGAAATGCACATCAGCCTGCAACAGGTGATCGCCGTGGGTGACGGCGCCAATGACCTGAAGATGCTCAGCCTGGCGGGACTGGGGGTGGCCTATCACGCCAAACCCACTGTTCGTACACAGGCCGATGTCTCCATACAATTTGGCGGACTGGATACCGTGCTGGACTTTCTGGAGTAGACAAGGCAGGGAAATGAACAGGAACCTCTTCGACACAAAAAATCACTCCCACTGGCTGCCTCGCGGCCTGCTTGCGTTCCTCTTAGGTCTGATGACACAGACGGTCAATGCATTGCCCTTTGGTGTTTTTGATGCACGCACCATGGCCATGGGTGGAGCAGGTGTCGCCACTGGCAGCCAGTTTGCCGTCTTCAACAACCCGGCCTTGTTAACCACAGCTGAAGAGATCCACGAATGGTTTGCCCTGGTACCCACCTTGGGCCGGTTTCGCAGCGACCCGGACAACGTGAAAGACACACTTGATACATTCCAACAAGCCACTAACTCAAACCCCATCAACCAGACACAGGTACAGGGCTATCTCGACGCGCTGAATGGCAGTCAATACAGCACCAGCAAAAACACGGCTCTGGCACTTGCCATACCCAGTCGCATTCTCAGTGGCGCCGCCTTTTTCAATGTCTATGAGGCATCAACGGCCAAACCGGTAATCGGTGGCGACAACCTCGCCGCCAGCCCTCCTGTCTATAATTCCACCCTGGCTCAACGGGGACTGCGCATCGTGGAAAATGGCGTCGGCATGGCCAAGCTACTCGAAGCGGATCGCCCCTGGAAACGCAATCTTGCCGTAGGCGTCAATGCGAAATTTCTGCTGGTCTCCGGCTACGGCTACAGCGAGCCACTGACCAGCGCCGATATTGATATCAGCCACAGCAACAGTGCAAACGGCAGCCAGTTCAGCTTTGACATCGGCCTGTTAAAGGAGTTTGGCGTCTGGAAACTGGGCCTGGTGGCGAAAAATATTATTCCCGCAAATTTCCAATACGGTAACAGCGGCGAATCCTTCCGCATCGAACCCCAGGTACGCGCCGGCTTTGCTTACCAAAGCCGCTACACGGTGTTTGAACTGGATATCGACCTGCTGGAAAACAAGCCAGTGGGATTTGACCTGCCCTCACAGATCGCCGCCCTGGGCTGGGAGTGGCAGGCCTGGAAATGGCTGACCCTGCGCGCCGGCTACCAGCAAAACCTTACGGGCAACGAGGCGGAATACGGCGCTGCCGGCATTGGCCTGAACATCGATCTACTGCAAATAGACATCGCCGCATTCAACGGCGATGAAGGGGAGGGCGTTGCCGCCCAATTTGGCTTGCAGTTCTGATTAAAGGCAGAGGAAAAGGAAAAGGGTAAAGATGAAAGGGAATTACTTTTCCCATGTATCTTCGCTCTTCTCCCCCGCGGACTAAAAGCTTACTTCCAGGCCCAGGTTGATCATCGCACCGCGGGGCACGGTGTTGCCTTCAATGGTGACTTTATCCGAACTCCAGGCCACATCGATATTGACCATGGCCAAAGTGGCGCCAACAGACAAATAATCAATCTCCGTTCCCGCCATATTTTTGCGCAGACCCGCCCGCAAACCCGGTAACCACCAGGTGTCCGTGGCATAGGCGGCACTCACCGTGGCCCATTGGTATTCATCTCCCAGTGCGTCTTTCACGGCATTGGCGTCAAAACCAGCAGATATCACCCAATTCTGGTTCTCCGTGAACAGTGCAGCTTCCAGTTGTAATTGCTTCTCCATAGTGTAGGTTTCGCCTGCCGCCAGACGCTGACCCACGGAACGACTCATGTCATAGGCGGAAAGATCCAGCGGTCCATAGTCAAAACTTGGTTCATTGATATTTGTCAGCGTGGCGCCGGCGCGGTAATGCTTGCTGACCCACAACACTCCGGCATCCAGTCCAAAACCTGTGTCTGAACTGAAGGTCACATCCGTGGCATTATCAAACACATCCTGTGAACCTGAACTGAGATCACCGAGACGCGTGGTGGTTCGTCCCAATTCAACCTTGTAATACCGCCCGCGTAGTCCACCATAAAGCATGGCGTCATCGGTCTTGAATATCGGACGACTATAACCCATTGCCAGCTCAACTGTCTTAGCCGCCTTGGCCACCAGCGTGGTGTCATTATCCACCTGTAGGGTTCCCTGGTTGGTGTCAATGGTGACATCACCAATGGTTTGTACCGCCGGGCCCAAAGGGTCGTAAAGATTTGCATCAAACAGGATATCATCCTGCAAGGCCAGCACCTTGGCTTCAACACTGCCATTCACATCCAGTACAATGCTGCCACCCAGGGCCTTGTGGGCCACCACCAACGGCATAATGGGCAGGTGAGCACTCCCAAATATCTTGGCATAGCCCTTGTCTTCGATCTCTCTAAGAATACTGTTTATCGCATTCACCTGATCATTGACACTGTTGGCCACGTCGGCGAGATTATTGATGCTGACACCATTGAGATCGAAGGCATTGGCCTGTTGGTCCAGACTCTCAAAAAGTCCGTCCACCTGACCAAACTCCACCCCCACACCAATGGAACTCAAAATCCCGAAGCGGTACTGGTTACCTTCTTTTTCCAACACCGCTGCGCCGGCCGCCGGGTTGGTGATGTCGGACATGATGGTCTGCCCGTTACTCACTGCACCGTAGGTGAGGTTGGGGCCCGGTGGGTGATAAATAGGGTCGGCGTGGGTCAAGGTAGCGGCGACGGCCAGGGCCGTGGCTGTCATCAGTCGTTTCATCATCATCTCCAGTAGATACGGTATTTGTGCAAACACCCCGGTAACGCCTTGGGTCGCGTGACTCGGAGCATAGTCCAAGAGGCCATCGGCGGAAATGGGGTATTTCTTTAGGGCCACAACCTGGCTCTCGCCAGGGCAAAATAGATGCTGCAGTTGGTTTACACCCGCCAGGCCTTTAGAATTGCGCCTTTCTTCACCGCATTGGATACTCACCCCTTGTCACATCGCAGCCCACTCATCAACTGGATCGAGACCATCGCCGAATGGGTCGGCCGTTCCGTGTCCTGGCTGGTGCTGGCCATGGTGCTGCTGATCGCCTACGACGTGGCCATGCGCTACCTGTTCCAGGCCGGCTCCGTGGCCCTGCAGGAGCTGGAGTGGCACCTGTTCGCCTTGCTGTTCCTGCTGGGGGCGGCCTACACCTTCAAGCACGACGGCCATGTGCGGGTGGATATTTTCTATCACAGTCGCCGGGTCAGCGACCGTGGTCGCGCCTGGATCGACCTGCTGGGTGGGGTGTTCCTGCTGATTCCCTTCTGCCTGCTGATCATCGTCAGCTCCTATCCCTTCGTGGAGACCGCCTTTGCCATGCACGAGGGGTCCCCCGATCCCGGTGGGCTGCCATACCGCTTCCTGCTCAAGGCCACCATCCCGCTGGCCTTCGGACTGCTGCTGTTGCAGGGCATCGCCCACATACTACGCAGCGCACAAATCCTGTTAGGCAAGCACAAAGCCGCCGCAACGGATAACGACGAGGCCCAGGCCTGATGGAAACCTGGGCGCTGGTAATGCTGGCGGCGGCGGTCGCCCTGCTGCTCGTTGGCTACCCGGTGGCCTTCACCCTGGGCGCGGTGGCACTGCTGTTCGGCGGCATCTTCCTCGGGCTGGACTTCTTCAACCTGCTGCCCCTGCGCATCTGGGGCATCATGACCAACTTTACCCTTATCGCCGTGCCCCTGTTCGTGTTCATGGGCGTAGTACTGGAGAAATCCGGCATCGCCGAGGAACTGCTGGAGACCATGGCGCGGCTGTTCGGCCGCCTGCGTGGCGGCATGGGCGTATCCATCGTCCTGGTGGGCGCGCTGCTGGCCGCCACCACCGGTGTGGTGGGCGCCACGGTGGTGACCATGGCGGTGATCGCCCTGCCGGTGATGCTGCGCCACGGTTACAAACCGGAGCTGGCCACCGGCACCATCGCCGCCTCAGGCACCCTGGGGCAGATCATCCCGCCCAGTATCATCCTGGTGCTGCTCGGCGACGTAGTGGGCGTGCCCGTGGGCCGGCTGTTCATGGCCGCGGTAACGCCGGGGCTGGTGCTCATCGCGCTGTTCATTATTTACGTGCTGATCCGCGCCAAGCTGCGCCCCAGCGAGGCCCCGGCCCTGCCGGTGGACGACGACGCCGGCGCGCTGTTGCCGGCGGTGATAAAGAGCCTGATCCCGCCGCTGTTGCTGGTGTTCGCGGTGCTGGGCTCCATCTTCTTCGGCATCGCCTCGCCCACCGAGTCCGCCGCAGTGGGCGCCCTGGGCGCGCTGCTGCTGGCCGCCTCGCACAAACGCCTTAATCTCACTAATCTGCGCGAGGCCATGCGTTCCACCACACGCATGACCTCCATGGTGTTCATGATTTTGATCGGCGCCACCGCCTTCGGCCTGGTGTTCCGTGGCATGGGCGGCGACGTGCTGGTGAAGGAGATCATGACCGGCCTGCCCGGTGGCGAGTGGGGCTTCCTCCTGGTCAGCATGCTGGTGATCTTCTTGCTGGGCTTCTTCCTCGACTTCATCGAGATCACCTTCATCGTGGTGCCCATCCTCGCCCCCATCGCCGCCGTCCTCGGCGTGGACATGCTGTGGTTCGCGGTACTCATCGCCATGAACCTGCAGACCTCGTTCCTGACGCCGCCCTTCGGCTTCTCGCTGTTCTATCTCAAGGCGGCGGCCCCGCCACAGGTGCGCATGCCGCAGATCTATCGCGGTATTTTGCCCTTCGTGGCCATTCAATTACTGGCACTCTTTATGGTTATGCTGTTTCCCCAGACTACCCTGTGGCTGCCGGACATGATGGACGCCTTGCAGTAAAGCCGGCCCCGTGTTCTATTGCCTGCAGGCTTTGTTGCAGGCGTATATCGCAGACATAAAACCCCACTGAATGGCGGAAGACATGAAGAAAAAGATCACCATTATCGGTAACGGCTTCGCCTCCCTGTTCTTCGTCAGCTACCTGCTGGTGCTGCCGGTCTACCCAATCTTTACCTTTTTTCTGCGGCGGATCTTTTCGCGTTACGAGATCACCCTCATCGGTAATGGCCGCTTCATTTATTTCCCCGCCATCCCAGAATTCATCGTCGGCAAAAAGACCAAGGAGAGCATCACCGTCAACATCCGTTCCTGGCTGTGGCGGCGCAATGTGCGCTTCATCGACGACCAGGTCGTCGACATCCAGGACGGCGGCCGCACCGTGCTCACCACCCGTGGGCGCTACACCAACGACGCCCTGTTCATCGGCATCGGCCCGGCCTTTCGCACCGACGATATCCCCGGCACCGCGGAACACACCTTTTCTCCGTGCAGCGGGCCGGACGAGATGAATGCATTTATGCACCGGCTGAATCAATTGGATGAAGGTGTGATCTACGTGGGCTTCAAGCTCAACAAGCTCGACGGCTTCGTCGCCGGGCGTGGCGGCCAGATGTACGAATGCGCCTGCCTGCTGGACTACGCGCTGAAAAAACGGGGCGTACGCGACAGGTTCGAGATTCATTTCTTCTCGCCCAACATCGAACCCGGCGAGACCGGCGCCATCACCGACCGCCTGCAGGAACGCGGCCTGATCCTTGACTACGGCTACGAACCGGCGGAGTTCGTCGAAGGCGGCATGCGCGATGCCGACGGCAGCCTGCGCCGGGCCGACCTGGTGCTGTTCACCCCCGGCATCAAGGCACCGGACTGGGTGCGCCAATCCTGCCTGCCGGTGTCCAGAGGCGGGCACATCGATGTGGACAAGTACGGCCAGGTGAAGGGCCTGGAAAACGTGTTCGCCGCCGGTGACTGCAGCAACCACGAAGACCCTCCGCCCTGGGTGCCCCACCAGGCCCACATGGCACAACTGCGCTCACAAGCCGCCGCGAAAAACCTCCGGCAGGTGCTCAACGGCCAGCCGCCCACCCACACCTACCGTTTCGAACTGTCCTGCATTCTCAACATGGAAAACGACGCCATGTGGCTGCATGCCGCCAGCGACGACAAGCCGCCGTTCTGGAATATCTTCCCCCGCCGCTCGCGCAAACTGGTGACCGTCAAGGACCAGTTCGAGCGCCTGTATCTGTTTTATCTGCGCCACCTGTAACGGGACGACTCCCGCTGGATACACTTTGTCCTGTACTGGACACCCTGCCAGGGATTTCATGGCCGTATAACGGCAATTTGCACTTTCTTCTTTTGTGCCGTCCCGTATGATGAAATCCGTTGTCAATTTTCCGGCGGACGCCCTCTCAAGGGATCATCCGCCTTTTTCAACGGGGGGGTTCCATGCGTAGTAAAAAACTGCTGGCGCTCAGCGCGTCGGTATTCCTGCTTTCGGCCTGTGGTGGTGGGGGTGGCAGCGGCGGGGGTGGTGCCACACCCGTCACAAGCTCCACCGGCGTATTTCAAGACAGTGTCGTGGGTGGCCTGCATTACGAGACCGCCACCCGCTCTGGCACCACCAACGCACTGGGGGAATATGATTACTTGCCCGGTGAAACGGTGACCTTTTCCATTGGCGGTAACGTATTGGGTTCCGCCGCAGCGGGTCCGGTGGTCACACCACTGTCGCTGGTCTCTGGTGCCGCTGATGCAACTGATCCCGTGGTCACCAACATCGTGCGTCTGCTGCTGACATTGGATGATGACGGCGATCCCAGCAATGGTATCAACATTCCGGCCGCCACCGCCACGGCCGCGGCAAGTTTAACCGTGGATTTCAGCGTTCCTGATATTTCTACTGAAGCCGGCGTCAGCACCTTGCTGGCGGCAATCCCCAGCACACCGGTATTGGCGGATAGCGCCACGGCGCAGACCCATTTTGCCGCGACCCTGGCTGCGCAATCCGATTGGGGCGCACTGGCCTGGGGTACTGGTACGTGGAAGAGCGCGGTGCAGTAGCCACGCTCAAACAAGCAACGCGATCAACAAAATCTGAAAAATGAGGAAGCAATAATGAAAAACAACAAATTAACGTTAGGGATGGCAATTAGCGCCGCATGTTTGGCAATGACCATCGGTACTGCACAGGCCGCAGGCCTAAACACATTCAGCAACGGTCAAGTCGCCGATGCCGATGCAGTGAATCACAACTTCACCTTCCTGAATGACCGCATTGATAACATCAGCCTGACTCCCGGACCACAGGGGCCACAGGGGCCGCAGGGGCCGCAGGGACTAGCTGGAACCAACGGCACCGATGGCGCCATGGGGATGCAGGGGCCGACGGGACCACAGGGACCTGCTGGCGCGAATGGACAGGATGGGGCAACAGGTCCACAGGGGCCAATGGGGGCAACGGGCATGACGGGGCCCGTTGGCCCTGCCGGTCCCACCGGCCCGCAGGGACCCGCCGGTGCAAATGGCACGGGCGTCACCTTTCAGTCCTGGGCCGGTTTCGGAGCCGGTGTAAAGTGGAGCGTTAAGGTATTTGACGTCGTGCATTCCACGGGAGCAACTGGCTGGGATAAGGAAACGCAGACATTGGTTCGCACGCCTGCAACGGCTACCACCGGCACACTCAGCATCACCCGGCAGCGCACACTGGCGGGCTCTGTGGTAAAACATCAGGTATTGACCTATACCTACGACACCGCCGGTGATCTCACGTTTGATCAACTTGACACCTACGAAACCGATACCACAACGCTGAACAATACAAGGACCATCAGCCCAGGATTTGTATTGCTCAATAACGCCATGGGTCTCGGCATGAACTGGGCAACGGCTTCAACCATTTCCACAGTGGATGTTATCGGTGGCGGTGCTTCAAATAGAGTTAGTTATGGGGTTGATAGTCGCAGCCTGTTAGCCATTGAAGACATAACGGTAAAGGGTGTGACTTATACCGGCTGTCTCAAAATCTTAAGACATCGCACTGCCCAGGACATGGGGGGTGATCGACAGATCATTTCATGGCATTGCCCAAACGACGGAATGGTAAAATATGTTTTCTCTCGTGATACCGGGTCCCGAATTGTGGAGTTCGATCCCACGGTTTCGACCTTGAATTAACATCTTTAGCTAACTGCAACAAAAAAGGCCTGCAATTGCAGGCCTTTTTTATTTACGGCAAAACAACACAGACAATCAGTGCTGATGCCCCTCCGGCCCATGGACATGGCCATGCTCCAGCTCTTCGGCGGAGGCATCGCGTACCCCCACCACCTGCACATCGAAATTGAGCTGCACACCGGCCAGGGGGTGATTGCCGTCCACGGTGACGGTATCGTCATTCACTTCCACCACAGTGACGGTGATCATCTGGCCCTGGGGGCCTTCGGCATGAAACTGCATACCCGGTTCGATCTCGGTGTCGGCAGGAAACATCTCCCGCGGCACGGTTTCCTTGCGTGCGTCGTCGCGCTCGCCGTAACCTTCTTCCGGAGATACAGTGACTTTCAGTTCGTCACCTTCCGCCTTGCCGCTGAGGGCATTCTCCAGGCCGGGAATGATATTGCTGGCGCCATGCAGATACTGAAAGCTGCCGTCGTCAGATTTGTCGATAACGGTGCCTTCGTCATCGGTAAGTGTGTAGTTCAAGGTGACTACCTTGTTGTCTGCAATGGTCATGTTGATCCTTTGGTTTTTAGTGGGTGGGTGAGTGATTAATTGTCTCAAGGCTGTAGCGTTATCATCTACATCTACCTGTTACCTGTGGGAGCGCCTTTCCAGGCGCGAATCACGGCTGAAACGCTCCCACAGGACTTGTCGCCACAACCAGTGTGTATTGCACTGTTGCACATTCATTCGCCAGCCTTCCAGCTCTTTCGTAAGACAGCGAATACCCGTGACGTATGTTGAAACTTTTTTGAATACCATTAAATGAGTGTAAGTGTGAAATATACAGGGACTACTGCTTACGCGCCTTGGCGTAGGCCGCCTCGGAAAGTTCGTTCCAGCTGTCGTTGTTGGCCGCGAAGGTCTTGTAGGCCTCGTAGATGCGTTTGAAATCCACGTCCTTGGCCGCCTCTTCTTCCAATACCTCTCTGGACAGTTTACGCAACTCTGCGATGACATCATCAGGGAATGGGTAGACCTGTACATGGTGTTCATTTTTCAGTTTTGCAAGGGCCTCGAGATTTTTCGCCTCGAATTGCGCCAGCATCCAGCCATTGGAGGCGGCCGCCGCATTCTCGATAGCCTTTTGCAGGTCCGGCGAGAGGCTGGCCCAGGCCTTGGCATTGACATTCAGTTCCAACACCGGGCCGGGCTCCTGCCAGCCAGGATAATAATAGTACTTGGCGGCGCGGTACAGACCGAGGCGCTCGTCGTGGAAGGGACCCACCCATTCGGTGGCGTCGATGGTGCCGCGGTCCAGCGCCGTGTAGATCTCGCCGCCAGCCATGAGCACCGGCGTACCGCCGGCCTTGGCGAACACCTTGCCGCCGAGACCGGGGATGCGCATCTTCAGGCCCTTGAGGTCGGCGATGGAATCGATCTTTTTATTGAACCAGCCACCCATCTGCACGCCGGTGTTGCCCATGGGGAAGGGCACCAGGTTGTAGGGCTTGTACAGCTCGCGCCACAATTCCAGTCCGCCGCCGGCGTAGAGCCAGGCATTCATGCCCTGGGCATTGAGGCCGAAGGGCACGGCGGTGAAAAACTGCCCGGCGGGAATCTTCCCTGCCCAGTAATAGGCCGCGCCGTGGCTCATCTCCACCGTGCCCTGGGAGACGGCATCGAAGGCCTGCAGCGGCGGCACCAGTTCACCCCCGGCGTAGACCTTGATGTTGAGCCGGCCATTGCTCATGGTCTTCACGTCCCTGGCGAAACGCTCCACCCCTTCCTGAAAGATGGGAAAGTTGGGCGGCCAGGTGGTGACCAGTTTCCAATTATAGGTTTGCGCGGGTTTGGCCACTGCTTTGGTAACGCTCGGTGTGTTCCCTTGGCCGCAGGCACTAAGTGCCAGTGCGGCAAACAGTGACAGAAGCATAATCAGTTTGTGGCGTAACATATTGTTTCCCTTGTTATCTTTTATTAATCATCTCAAAATAATTGCTATAGGGTTGTTTCCCCTTGTGGGAGCGCCTTTCCAGGCGCGAGTCGCGCCTGGAAAGGCGCTCCCACAAAGTTTCTTATTGGCTCCCACATTTCTCATTGTATGAGTCGCCATGGGATGACTCGCGGTCAGTCACTGCACCTTTTGAGCATTCCCAAGGTGGTGAATGCCCACCGTTGCCTGTTAAACGACTTTTGAGACCCTTAATAACTCCCACCCCCTCCAGGAAGAAGGGCTAAGATCAGTCTAAACCACCTGCAGATTGGCATATTCCAGCATCAGCCACTTGCTGCCGAGGCGTTCAAAATTCACCTGCACCCGTGCCTGCGCGCCCTGACCCTCCAGGTTCAGCACGATGCCATTGCCGAACTTGGCATGCACCACGCGCTGGCCGAGGCTCATGCCGCCAACGCCGGGCTCTTCCACCGCGGCAAAACCGCCACTGTGCGCCACAGGGTAGCTGACACTGCCGCCCATGCGTACCTCTTCCATCAACTCGGCGGGAATCTCGTTGATGAAACGCGAACGGTGGGGGTAGGTTTCGCTGCCGTACAAGCGGCGCGTCTCGGCGTGGGTCAGGAACAGACGCTGGCGGGCGCGGGTAATGCCCACATAACACAGGCGACGCTCCTCGGCGAGGCGGCCCGGCTCGTCCAGCGACATCTGATGCGGGAACAGGCCTTCCTCCACCCCGGCGAGAAACACCTGCGGAAACTCCAGCCCCTTGGCGGAGTGCAGGGTCATCAGCTGCACGCCATCCTGTGAGCCATCGGTCTGCTGGTCGCCGGCCTCCAGCGCGGCGTGGGCGAGGAAGGCGGACAGGTCATCCATTTCTTCCTCGTCTTCCGGGGTTTCCTCTTTCTCAAAATAGCGCGCGGCGTTGACCAGTTCTTCCAGATTCTCCACCCGCGCCTGACCCTTTTCGCCGCGATCCTTTTTGTAGTGGTCGAGCAGGGTGCTGTGGTGCAGCACGTGTTCCAGCTGCTCGTAGAGATCCATGCCGTCGGTATCACTGTCCAGCCGGGTGATCAGTTCGAGGAAGGCGCCCAGCATCGTGGTAGCGCGGGCGGGCAACCGCTTTTGCTCCACCAGAGACTCGGCGGCCTGCCACAGGGCGACACTATGCTCCCGGGCGTAGTCGCGCGCCGCGCCGACGGTCTTGTCGCCGATGCCACGGGTGGGTGTATTCACCACCCGCTCGAAGGCCGCGTCGTCGTGGCGATTGGCGATGAGCCGCAGATAGGCCAGGGCGTCCTTGATCTCCGCGCGCTCGAAAAAGCGCATGCCGCCATACACGCGATAGGGAATGCCCGCCTGGATCAGCGCCTCTTCGATGACCCGCGACTGGGCGTTGGAGCGGTACAGCACGGCGTTGTCGCCATAGGGTTTGCCATCGTCCACCCAGTCCTGGATCCGCTCGACGATGAAGCGCGCCTCGTCGCGCTCGTTGAAGGCGGCGTACAGCTGGATGGGCTCGCCGTCCGCGTCGGCGGTCCACAGGTTTTTGCCGAGGCGGTCATCGTTGTTGGCGATCAGCGCATTGGCGGCGTTGAGGATGTTGGCCGTGGAGCGGTAATTCTGCTCCAGGCGCACGGTGAGTGTGCCGGGGAAGTCCCGGGTGTATTGCTGGATGTTTTCGATCCGCGCGCCACGCCAGCCGTAGATGGACTGGTCGTCGTCGCCCACCGCAAAAACGCGCGACTGTTTACCCGCCAGCACCCGCACCCAGGCGTATTGAATGGCGTTGGTGTCCTGAAACTCGTCCACCAGGATGTGCCGGAAACGTTGCTGGTAGTGGGCCAGCACGTGGGGATTCTTCAGCCACAGCTCGTGGGCGCGCAGCAGCAGCTCGGCAAAATCAACCAGCCCGGCGCGCTGGCACATCTCCTCGTAGGCCTGGTAGATGCGGATCATGGTCTTCTGGTACGGGTCGTCGAAATGCTCGATGTGCCCGGGGCGCTGGCCCTCGTCCTTGCGCGCATTAATGAACCACTGGGCCTGCTTGGCGGGCCACTGGGTGTCATCAAGGTCCAGGCTGCGGATCACCCGCTTGATGGCGCGCTGCTGGTCTTCGCTGTCGAGGATCTGGAAGGTCTGCGGCAGGCCGGCGTCTTTCCAGTGGGTGCGCAACAGGCGATGGGCCAGGGAGTGAAAGGTGCCCACCCACATACCGCCCACGGGCTGACGGAGCAATGCCTCGATGCGCCCACGCATCTCGGCGGCGGCCTTGTTGGTAAACGTCACGGCGAGGATGCCGTAGGGCGACAGGCCCTCGGTGGCGATGAGCCAGGCCACGCGATGCACCAGCACCCGGGTCTTGCCGCTGCCGGCGCCGGCCAGCACCAGCACGTTTTCCGGCGGGGCGCAGACCGCCTCGCGCTGGGCCTCGTTGAGGTCGTCGATGATATGGGACACGTCCATCGGGGGGATTCTACCAGATGGGCAAAGGGGACTGCGGATACCAGGAGACTTTTTTGGGCGGTACAGATCTCTATTTTGACTGTCACTCCGGCGCAGGCCGGAGTCCAGGAATCTTCTTCTGTTACTAGACTCCGGCCTGCGCCGGAGTGACGGAGATTCTATTACTCCGCCGACATCTCCAGATCATCACTAATGGCATCCAGCCCGGCCTGGGCGCACTTTTCGTCGATCTCCCCCGAAGGCGCACCGGACACGCCAATGCCGCCATAAATCGTCCCGCCAATGTTGATGGGCAGCCCGCCGCGGGCGATCAGCAGACCCGGGGTCTTGGGCACGCTGTAGGCGCCCTTGAAGCGCCCCTCGAGATCGCCGGTGGGCGCATTGAAGGACATGGCGGTGTAGGCCTTGTCACGACTGATGGGTATGGACACATCCATGGCCAGCACGTCGCGCAGCACCACCTGCGGATGGCCGCCGCGGTCGATGATGGTCACAGTGATTTGCACGCCCTCCTTGCGGCAGGCATCAATGCTCGCCCGAGCCGCGGTGAGTGCGGTGTCCAGGGACAGGCGCTTGATATTCACGCTCAGTGGCTGATCCGCGGCACTCACCACGGATACTGGAAATGCCAGCAGGACAAGTACAGAAATAAGAAGTTTTCGTCGTTGCATGGTCTGCAGCCTCCACGGGGTCTGCAGGGACCATACGCCTTTCCAGGTCGATTATGAAGCGGGTTTGATTTGTAGCTCAGGCCACGTCGCTGTAGGCACCAAACTGCGAGCTGCCTTGCTCCAGAGGAAAGCCCAGCTTCGCCATGCTTGCAATCGCCACCTGCAGGCCCAGCTCGGGGGCCACACTTTCTTCCAGTACGGCTTGGCAATAGTTTTCCAGCCCGGTGATAGCATCGGCCAGCAGGTCCAGACGCTCACCACTCACTCCCTCTTCGTTGAGAATAAGTTCCTGACAGACGAATTGATTAATGGCATCGGCCAGACTGGCCTGTTGTTCATCATTGATGGTACGCATGACATTGGCCATTTGTTTCAACAAATCCGGCGTATCGGCCAGAACAGCGAGACTGGAAGGACCTTCGAGGGCATAGTGGTCCACCGCTTCCTTGATGCTGCGCATGATGTCCAGCAATTCCTTGGCAACGATCTTTAACAACGCCTCGTATTCGGCAGGGGCAATGCCATCTTGGTCATCATCCGCGTAGTGAATGGCGCTGGCCAGGTGGGCAATGGCGGATTCAACCTGCAACAGGGCAGTGGCGATCCCCATCAAGTCATCATCAACCAATGTTTCGTTGCGTGACACCTTGTCCGCCAGAAATTCCCGCTGTTGATTCATCAGCGCCATTTGCTTGCCCATGCCCAACATATTCAAAATGTCCGCCACCATGGAAAAGTTTTTCAACAGTGACGCCAGTTCTTCACTGCCACTCGTTCCACTGCGCCTGGCGATATCCAGGCCGTCCTTGATGGTCAGCAATTCCTCATTGAGCTGTGTGGTCACGCTGTCAATCATGTTGACGTTAAAGCCATAGAGGCTTTCACGGGCCTTGTCGATGTCGGCCATGCTGGTATCACCCAGTCGAAACGCCGCCTGGATTTGCCCAACGCGCTCATTGCAGGCTGGTGACTGGGCGATGTAAAAAAGGAGATTTTTACTGACCTTTTCTGCTAGGTCTTCGTTAAAAGTCGACTCGCCGTTTTTTATTACTCGATGAATCTGGCGGTCGATGCGGCCCAACAACATCTTGATGGCGATGCTAGGTTTCAGATCACCGGCCTGCAACAAATCCACCACACCTGAGGCGATCCACCAGAATCTTTTCGCCTCTTCGGTGATGCTTGCACCGAGAAGGTTTTCCAGTACAAAAATCAGCTTCTCTAAATTTTCTGACTCGTGGTCTTGTTTGATAATGCCAAGCAGACCCGACAGATAACCCGGCCGCATTTTTTTCGCCACCATTGAAACATCACCGGCAATGGAACATTGACCGGCATCCGCCAGGGACACCGTCGAGGAAAGCAGGGGAGAAAAGAAGTCGCCTTCGGAAAACAATTCCGCTTCCCGGCAGGCACGGCAGTCATTCAAGATGGGCAACAGGATCAGCGGCAAATCCGCCTGACCGTGATACAGGCTCTCCAGATAGCCCGTGAGCTGATACATGCCGGCGGCCAGCACTTCCGCTGCCTCGATTTTATGTTTTACCTTTTCTTCCACCAGGGCGCAGGCCAGTAACTCCAGTTCCGCGCTGAGCATCTTCGCACCCTTGATCTCCACCAATTGCATGACACCCTCGATACGGTGCAGGGCGCCGATGCAGGTTTTGATGGGTGTAGTGTCTTCACTGTTGGCCGTAAATTCGTCCAGCGCTGTCTGCATGAATTGCAGGGTGTCATCCACACCCTCCTTTATCCACACCAGCGTTTTTCGATCGACCCCAGTATTGCCCAACACCTGATAACCTCCGAATGGCATCATTTCTCACACCCAACCCGACACCCTTCGATTCACAGATTGAGGAGCGCCTGTTTGCTGGCCAGGGTGAAAATAACAGCCCGGTTGAGACTTGAATTCTGAACCAGCGTTGAGGTTATCGGCCGCGGCGAACATTCAATGAGGATTTTATGTTTTCCTTAGCATTAAAAATGCTAAGAATTTTTGTTCATAGCTGAATAATCAACACATGCCGGAAGGGGAATGCCTAATGCAAGCGTTCTTGCAGGGCGTACAAATACCGCCTTTCGATGTCACTGACCGCGGAATTATCCACCACCAGGGTATTCAACACATCATCGAACAGGGGACGATCCTTGAGCATGGCGGCATTCACCGCCAGGGCGCGGATCACCACCGGTCCCGGCTTCTGCCCGGCCAGGTTTTGCAAGATACCGCGAATCAATGGGCCGTTGTATGCAAAGCGATTGTTCGCCACGTTGTCCATGAACTGAAAAAACTGCCGGGTTTTCAGGGGCGGCGTGCCCTTTCGGACATGCTCACGGAACTGGTTCACCACCTCCAGCCTGTGCCACAGGTCGCGCAGGAGGGGTGCCGGCATCAGCTGATACAACATGCCTTCCAGTTGCCGCCAGTTACTGAACTGATTGGCATTGGCCAGTTGCCGGGAGAGCTGTGCCTGCAGACGCTGGTCCGGCCGGTAGCTGCCATAGTAGCGGTAGATTTCCCGCATGATCTGCGGGTAACTGTCCGCCTCGGTGAGCTCCTGGTAGGCGACAATGGAGTTGCTCAGGGGATCGAACAGGTCCGTCTTGTGACGCAGGAAAAAGGCCTTTTCCGCGCCGGTGTCCACCAGGGGCACATAATCGGAATTGGGCCGAACATCCCTGGTCAACAGCCGGAAGGTGTTCATGTTGGCCACATAATTGCGGTTAGAGTAGTAGCCGATGGGCTTGCGCATCTGGCGGAAATCGTTGCTGATGGTTTCGCTGTCGAGGAAACGCGGGTACTTGTCGGCGCTGAAATCCTCGTCACTGGCCACCAGCAGCACATCATTCTCCACATAGGGCGAGTGATAGACCTTGACGTGCGTAAAACTGGTGTTCAATGCCTTGATGATGGTGAGCATCAGATCCGAGGTGAACTCCGGCAGATGCATCCATTGCACGAGGATGCCGCCGGGCTTCAGGTAACGCTTGCTGTGCGCATAGAATTCCTTGCTGAAAAGGCTGGACACGCCACTGACCCAGGGATTGGACGGCTCGGAAACGATCACATCGTATTGCCTGCCCGCGGTACTGAAAAAGGTTCGCGCATCGTCGATCACCAGGTTGAGGCGCGGGTCTTCGTACACCCGGTGATTGTAGGGCAGCATCATGCGCGCCAGCCTCACCACTTCTTCCTCGATTTCGATGAGGTCCATGCTCTGCAGCAACGGATCGCCTAACATGTAATGGGAAGTCATGCCGCTGCCCAGACCGATGACGGCGGCCGTGTACGGCTTGTCGATCATGGACATGGGCAGGAAGGCCAGCGCTGCCTGGGTGTCTTCGCCCTTGGTGCCGCCCACCGCGGCATCGGTCTTGCCGTTGGTCTTGATCAGCTTGATGGGGCCCACTTCGTGCAGGGAAATGGTCGCCGTCTTGCCGTCACGCACAGTGACCTTCTCATCGGGCATCACGAAGGCGGTACGGCGGAAATAACCGGCGGCGATTACATTGGGATTGAAACTGACGAACAACAGCGGCACAAGCATCAGCAGGGCCACCACCGCCGCGGTGGCCAGCGGCACGGGAGACGCCTGCGCCTGGCCGCGTTGATACAGCCCCAGCAACAACAGGCCGATGGCCATGTCGATGAACGCACCACTGGCGATGGTCATCTTCAGCTGCAACAGCGGCAACAGGAACAGCCCGGCGATCACTGCGCCGAGGATGGCGCCGATGGTGTTGTAGCCATACACCGCGCCTACATACTTCTCGTTACGTGTCACGTTCATCAAATAAAAAGTGATGATGGGCAGGGTCATGCCCGCCACGAAGGTGGTGGGGAACATGAGAAACAGGCTCAGGCCATATTTCAGCAGGCCGAACAGCAGGTACCCCTGTTCGGTCTTGTCGAGGAATTCCTTGGAGTGCTCCATGGTGCTGAAGGCGAATTCGTAAAAATAGATACTGGTCAGCGCGAAGGCCCCCATCACCAGCTGGGCGATGGCCAGCAGCATCACCACGTGCCGGGTCTTCTGCAGGAGCTTTTTCGCCGCCAGTCCGCCGCAGGCCAGGCCCAGCACGAAGGCCGAGACCATGATGTCGAAGGAATGAGTGGAAGCGCCTAGCAGCAGGCTCAACAGGCGCACCCAGCTGATCTCGTAAACAAACGAGGCGAAACCGGTGAGCAGGCTCAGACCGAGGAACAGCTTCACCGAGAGCGCGAGGGTCTGCGTGGCATCGTGGGGATGCACCGGTGGCGGCTCCACGACGCGGAAACGTTCGCCTTCCTCGGCCAGGTCATGCTGCTCCCGCCGGCCGATGAGCATGAAACCCAGGGCGATAAGCAGGTTGCCCAGGGCCGCCAGCTGCAGCGCGCCCTCGGTGCCCAGCTGCGGAATCAGCAGATACGAGGCCAGCAGGATGCCCATTGCGGCGCCGATGGAGTTGGTAAAATAGAGCAGGGGAAAGGCCGCCTGTCCGCCGTCCCGGCTGACCCGTACCATGGCCACCCCCAACAGGGGGAAGGTACTGCCCAGGAGAATGGCCATGGGACCGGTGATGGCCACGGCGATGAGCACCTTCAGGCTGCCCGCCAGGGGTGTGGCCATGCCCGCCGCGCCATCGTAGAACAGCCCCGTGCTGAAGGTGTACAGGTCGTGGTACACGAATCCACCGACACCAATGAGCAATTCCACCAGGGCATACGCCAGAAAAGGGTTTTTCACTGCCTTGGTGTAGCGCGCCGCCAACAGGGCGCCCAGGCCCATGCCGCCCATGAAGATGCACAGGGTGAGGATCTGCCCATAGGAGGAATGCCCCAGAAACAGCTTCAGATAACGTGCCCAGATGCCCTCGTAGATCAGCGCCACAAAACCCGAGAGGGTGAACAGGCCATAAATGGCCCACAAGGTCAGTCTATGATGATGTTGTGCCGTAGCGCTGGCATGAGTCAGGGAACCGGTTGCAGACATATTGAAAAAGGGCCTCGTTTTCTAGCGCATCATACCTCATGACCACAGGCGCTGGGGCATGCAACATGCCTGTATCAGATACTGGCCATCAACTGGGCATTGGTGGGATATTTATGCGTTGACCTGATATATTGATAAAGGTAGTTTATGTCCCCCTGTCAAAAGGCTCAACGTCAATCTTGGGCTGTGACAGCCAATACGCGCAACGGGGCGCTCGATCGTGAGCCAATCATGAGCCAATCAATAGAGGGAGAAAAACAAAAATGAAGAAACGAGTCATCGTTTTGTTGGCAGCCTGCACACTGCTGCCCGTTTACGCCAACGCAAGCGAAGGACACCATGACGACCACCATGGCCAGGTGTCTGATGAAGTCATCGCCAAGCAACGGGCCGCGCTGGCCAAAAACACCCAGGGAAAGGGTTTCGGGCCTCAGTCACCCCGTGATATCGACGCGCACGACGGCAAGAACCCCCGCATCTTCAGCGCCGCACCGGCCTATACCGAGATGAATCTGTGCAACATCCATTTCCACAAGAACGCCGAGCACAAGGGTGGTGAATTCACCAAATATGCCGGCAATGGCGACGGCCACGGCTACCAAAGCGGCTACCAATACACCGGCCACCTCAGCAGCGCCGAACTCAAACCCGCCACCGCCTGCCCCAGCAAGCACGGCAACCTTGAACCCGGAGACACCATCGAGGTGCATTACGTGCACTCCACGGCACAGATCAAACCCGGCCCCACCCTTGGCTCCTGTCTCAGTGAGTCCATCAAGAATCCGCAGCTGCGGGTGGAGACCCAGGTCTACGTACTGGTCAACGACAAAAACGCCCTGGATTTCGGCAAGCTCACCCAACACGGCGTAAAGAACGGCCTGCATCAGGCGCTGAACATCCCCAGCAACACCGGCTCACCCGTGCAGTACGCCGGCTCCACCACCGGCCCCGGCTACAACGAAAAGGGCTCACCCTTCCAGGTGACCTGGAGCGTGCGCCCCAAGGTGGCCAAGGTGAACATCGCCAGCGTGGGCGACTGGTGCAAGGGCAACACCTTCAACGAAGATCACGCCCATGGCGTGCGTAACCTCGTGGTCAATCCGGATCTGCTGTCGCGGATCGACTGATTGCCCGGACTGCAACGGCATTTGTCGCTGCGCTTCCACGAAAAAGGGCCGCTTCCCCAGGAAGCGGCCCTTTTTTATGACCTCAAGCCGATCAGCAACTGCTACCCGCCCTGCCCATCCAAAAACCAGTCGTAGGAACAATCCACCTCCTTGCGGATCTCGATGATCCCCGCCAGGCCATCGTCCAGCATCACCGTCATGGGTGTGCGGTTGTCAAAACGCCGATGCGGCCGGTGCAGCCACAAAAAACCTGCCGCCGTGTTGCGCGGATTAGCCAGGCGCAGGGAATGACCGATGCCCAGCAGATGCCCCACGCGCTCACTTACCGCATCATCGAATGGCAGGGGAGCACCCTGCTGATATTTCTGAATCGACCTGGTACGCGTACCCGCCGGCAGGGCCAGCAGTCTGATCTTGTCCGCGCTGGTAAGCCGCCACTCGTCCAGCACGGCAATGACGCGCAGGGTCATTTGAACTTGTTCGTCGTGGCTCAGTGTATTCATTCCAAATTACTCAATAGCGCCCGGATACCCTACGGGGTCGATGACATGCTGGTTATACAAACAGTATCCACATACTTCACCAAGACCGCCGCCCATCAACCATAACAACAAAAGGGGATATCCCGGCATTCGGGTACAGTGCCTCAGATACTCGCAAAAAGACATTCCGCAAAAGTGATAGATAAAACCGGGGTCAGAGAACAATTGTTCCTAATATTAGGAACAATTGTTCTCTGACCCCGGTTTATGAAACCAAATACCGCGCTACCAGCCCCAACTCACCACTTTGCCCTTGCCAGGGAATCAGCACCCGGTGGCCGCTGCCCGGGGCCACTTTCATTGGCTTATTATCGAGATCGAACATCTCGTCCAGACGCACATCGCGGTTGCCACTGGGGTGGATGAACTGCAGACGGTCACCCACGGCGAAGCGGTTTTTCACTGCCACCTCGGCCAGGCCACGCTCGGGATCGATGCGGCTGATCTCGCCCACGAACTGTTGTTCACTGCTCTTGGAGTGGCCGGTGAGATAATTCTGGGTTTCGTGAGTATGGTGGCGCTGGTAGAAGCCGTCGGTATAACCACGATTAGCCAGCCCTTCGAGGACGCCCAGCAGTTGCGGGTCCAGGCCGCGGCCGTGGCAGGCGTCGTCGATGGCCTGGCGATAGACCTGGGCGGTGCGTGCGGCGTAGTAGTGGGACTTGGTGCGGCCCTCGATCTTCAGGCAGTCGATGCCCATGTCCACCAGTTGCTGCACATGTTCAATGGCGCGCAGGTCCTTGGAGTTCATGATGTAGGTGCCGTGTTCGTCCTCTTCCATGGCCATCAGTTCACCGGGGCGGCCGCGCTCCTCGATCAGCACCGGCTGGTCGGCCGCAGGGTGGCGGGGGGCGCCGCCACAGGCCGCCGGTTGCCGGGCGACATGCATATCACCACTGGCGTCCTCGGCGGCGGGGGAGACCTTGTAGTCCCAGCGACAGGCATTGGTGCAGGTGCCCTGGTTGGGATCGCGACGGTTGAAATAGCCCGACAGCAGGCAGCGCCCGGAGTAGGCGATGCACAGCGCGCCGTGCACGAACACCTCCAGCTCGATATCCGGGCAACGCTGGCGGATCTCGGCGATCTCCTCCAGCGACAGCTCGCGCGAAAGGATCACCCGCGCAATGCCCAGAGACTGCCAGAAGCGCACCGTGGCGTAGTTTACCGTGTTGGCCTGCACGGAGAGGTGAATGGGCATTTCCGGCCAGCGCTCGCGCACCAGCATGATCAACCCCGGGTCGGCCATGATCAGCGCATCCGGGCGCATGTCGATCACCGGCGCCATGTCCGCCAGGTAGGTGTCCACCTTGGTGTTGTGCGGCGAGATATTACTGGCGACGAAGAATTTCCTGCCCTGGGCGTGGGCCTCGTCGATGCCGATCTGCAGGTTGGCGTGGTCGAAGTCGTTGTTGCGCGCGCGCAGGCTGTAGCGCGGCTGGCCGGCGTACACCGCGTCGGCGCCATAGGCCAGGGCATAGCGCATGTTCTTCAGGGTGCCGGCGGGGGAGAGCAGTTCGGGTGATTTCATGGTGGGCATTTGCGTGCAGGGCGGGCCATGCCGAAAAAGTGCGCAGATTGTAGCACGGCCTTTGCCCGGCCGCGGCATCGTGTATCATGGCTGGCCGATTTTCGATTCACCTTTACCTCCGCTTAAAAAGACAGGAGAAACCCCATGGTAAGAATGGAAACCCCAGTCTGTGACTTCGGCCGACCGGCCATCGATTTCGCCCTGCCCGGTGTGGACGGCAAGACCTGGACCCTGACCGACTGCAAGGGCGAAAAGGGCCTGCTGGTGATGTTCATCTGCAACCACTGCCCCTACGTGAAATCCATCCGCGAGCGCATTGTGCGCGACGCCCGGGAACTGAAGGCGCTGGGCATCAATTCGGTGGCCATCATGTCCAATGACCCCACGGAATACGAGGAAGATTCCTTCGAAAACATGCAAAAGGTGGCGAAGGAATACGACTTCCCCTTCCCCTACCTGTTCGACGAGAGCCAGGAAGTGGCCAAGGCCTACGGCGCGGTCTGCACCCCGGATTTCTTCGGCTACAACGCGGATCTCAAGCTGCAATACCGCGGCCGCCTGGACGAAAGCCGCAAAGAGCAGGTGCCCGGCGCCCGCCGCGACCTGTTCGAGGCCATGAAACAGGTGGCAGCGACTGGCCAGGGCCCGGAGGAGCAGATCCCCAGCATGGGCTGCTCTATCAAATGGAAGGACACCGCCAAATAGAACCCGCCAATGCCACCTGGGCGGCGGCTTTTTGACGGCAGGGCCCCTCTCCAGCCCCTTGCCCTGATGGGCCTGATCGAGGACAATTATAGGTTCCCCGCTCTTCAGCCAGGCTGATTCAGGGGGTGTGGCCTGGCGATCCGGCGGAAAATCACCCGCAGTGGCGCGCCGGCCAGTGGAGGGTCAGGGGAAGGGGAGTCATCATGCATCTCACGCCTGTCGTCGAACCCGCGCGGCTGACCAGCGCACAGGTGTTGCTTCGCGAACGCTTCCACCACCATTGGGGCCCGACGGATTACAAAACGGAATATTTTCTGCGGCGTTTGCTGTCACGGCGCTGCATAAGAAGTTTGTTACTTTTTTGAACGTGTATTTTTAGGAGAATCACATGCCAAACCGCAAAACACTTGCCAATGCCATCCGTGCCCTCAGCATGGACGCGGTGCAAAAAGCAAAATCCGGCCACCCCGGCGCCCCCATGGGTATGGCGGACATCGCCGAAGTCCTCTGGCGAGACAACCTCAAGCACAACCCCAACAATCCCCACTGGCCCGACCGTGACCGCTTTGTGCTCTCCAACGGTCACGCCTCCATGCTCATTTATTCCCTGCTGCACCTCACCGGTTACGATGTGAGCATCGAAGACCTCAAGCAATTCCGCCAGTTGCACTCCAAGACCCCAGGCCATCCCGAGTACGGTTACACTCCGGGCGTGGAAACCACCACCGGTCCGCTGGGGCAGGGCATCACCAATGCCGTGGGCATGGCCATCGCCGAAAAGGCCCTGGCCGCCAAGTTCAACCAGAAGGGTCACGAGATCGTCGATCACCACACCTATGTGTTCCTGGGCGACGGTTGCCTGATGGAAGGTATCTCCCACGAGGCCTGCTCTCTGGCCGGCACCCTCGGGCTGGGCAAGCTCGTCGCCTTCTGGGACGACAATGGCATCTCCATCGACGGTCACGTGGAAGGCTGGTTCACCGACGATACACCCAAGCGCTTCGAGGCCTATGGCTGGCACGTGATCCCCGACGTGGATGGTCATGACTCCGAGGCCATTGCCAAGGCCCTGGAATTCGCCAAGGCCATGACCGACAAGCCTACCCTGATCTGCTGCAAGACCACCATCGGCTTCGGCTCGCCCAACAAGGCCGGCAGCCACGCCTCCCACGGCGCGCCCCTGGGTGAGGAAGAGGTCAACCTGACCAAGGCCGCGCTGGGCTGGGATCACGGTCCCTTCGAGGTGCCCAACGACGTCTACGCCGCCTGGGACGCCAGGGAAAAGGGCGCCGCCGCAGAAAGTGACTGGAACGAGCGTTTCGCCGCCTACAAGGCCGCGTTCCCTGAGCTGGCCGCCGAGTTCGAACGCCGCATGGCCGGCGAGCTGCCCGAAGATTGGGCCGCCAAGTCCGCCGAGTACATCGCCGCAGTGAATGCCGAGGCCAAGGGCCCGGCCACCCGTCAGGCCTCCCTGGCCGCCATCGAGGCCTATTCGCCGGCGCTGCCCGAGCTGTTCGGCGGTTCCGCCGATCTGGGTTGCTCCAATCTCACCGAGTGGTCCGGCTACAAACCCATGGACAACAGCGATGAACCCAACTACGTGCGCTACGGCGTGCGCGAGTTCGGCATGTCCGCCATCATGAACGGCATCGCCCTGCACGGCGGGCTGATTCCCTTCGGCGCCACCTTCCTGATGTTCTCCGAATATGCCCGCAACGCCCTGCGCATGGCGGCGCTGATGAAGATTCGCAGCATCTTTGTCTACACCCACGACTCCATCGGCCTGGGTGAGGACGGCCCGACACACCAACCCGTGGAGCAGATCCCCACCCTGCGCCTGATCCCCAACATGGCCGTGTGGCGTCCCTGCGATGCCGTGGAAACCGCCGTGGCCTGGAAGCAGGCCATCGAGCGTAAGGACGGGCCCACCTGCCTGATCTTCTCCCGCCAGGGCCTGCCGCATCAGACCCGCAACGAGGAACAGATCGCCAACATCACCCGTGGTGGTTACATCCTTGGCGACTGTGGCTGCGACAACCCCGATGCCATCATCATCGCCACCGGCTCCGAAGTGGCCCTGGCCATGGATGCCGCCGCGCAGCTTGGCGATAAGAAGATCCGCGTGGTCTCCATGCCCTCTGTGGATGCCTTCGAGGCCCAGGATGACGCCTACAAGGCCTCGGTGCTGAAGCAGGGCGTGCCCACCCTGGTGGTGGAAGCCGCAGTGACGCCGTGCTGGTACAAGTACGCCGACAAGGTGGTGGGTATCGACCGCTTCGGTGAGTCCGCCCCCGCCGGCGAGCTGTTCAAGGAATTTGGCTTCACGGTGGAGAATGTGGTCGCTGCCGTTGAAAGCCTGATTTAAAAACACAGCCACAGAGGACACAGAGCGGAAGTCTTTAAAAAACCTCTGTGAACGCTGTGTCCTCTGTGGCAATAAAATTTTTACTGGAAACAAAAACTGGGAGATAAGATATGACAATCAAAGTCGGTATCAATGGCTTCGGCCGTATCGGTCGCATGGCCTTCCGCGCCATCGCCAAGGAATTCAGCGACATCGAAGTAGTGGGCATCAACGACCTGCTGGACGCGGACTACCTGGCCTACATGCTCAAGTACGATTCCGTGCACGGCAATTTCGACGGTGACATCGCCGTGGAAGGCAACAACCTGGTGGTCAACGGCAAGACCATTCGCCTGACCGCCGAGCGCGATCCGGCCAACCTGGCCTGGTCCGACATCGGTGCCGACCTGGTCATCGAGTGCACCGGCTTCTTCCTCACCGAAGAGACCTGCCAGAAGCACATCGAGGCCGGCGCCAAGAAGGTGGTGATGTCCGCCCCCTCCAAGGACGGCACACCCATGTACGTCTACGGTGTCAACCACAACAGCTACGACGGCCAGGCCATCGTCTCCGCCGCCTCCTGCACCACCAACTGCCTGGCACCCATCGCCAAGGTGCTCAATGACAAGTGGGGCATCAAGCGCGGCCTGATGACTACCGTGCACGCCGCCACCGCTACCCAGAAGACCGTTGACGGTCCGTCCATGAAGGACTGGCGCGGAGGCCGCGGCATCCTGGAAAACATCATTCCGTCGTCCACCGGCGCCGCCAAGGCCGTGGGCGTGGTACTGCCGGAACTCAACGGCAAGCTCACCGGCATGGCCTTCCGCGTGCCCACCTCCGACGTCTCCGTGGTGGATCTGACCGTTGAACTGGAAAAAGACGCCAACTACGACGACATCTGTGCCGCCATGAAGGCCGCCTCCGAAGGCGAGATGGCCGGTACCCTGGGCTACACCGACGAGAAGGTGGTCTCCACCGACTTCCGCGGTTGCAGCAACTCGTCCATCTTCGACGCCGAGGCCGGCATCGCCCTGGACGGCACCTTCGTCAAACTGGTGTCATGGTACGACAACGAGTACGGCTACACCTGCAACATGCTGCGTTTCGTGATGCACGTGGCTTAAAACTACAGAGCAAAGTGGAAAGATAAAAGAGCAAAGGGAATAAACAGCGGCGGGCGTGAGCCCGCTGCATTCCCTTTCATCTTTTCTCTTTACCCTTTCCTCTCAAGAAAAGATTTAGCTGAAGGTCAACCTTGATCTAAGTCTTTTGTTTAGGAGAACTTCAAATGTCTATTATAAAAATGACCGATCTGGATCTGGCCGGCAAACGTGTGCTGATTCGGCAGGATCTCAACGTACCCATCAAGGATGGCAAGGTTACCTCCGACAAGCGCATTGTCGCCTCGCTGCCCACCATCGAGCACTGCCTGAAGGCCGGCGCCAAGGTAATGGTGATGTCCCACCTGGGGCGTCCCACCGAGGGCGAATACAACGAGGAATATTCCCTGATTCCCGTGGGTGAGCACATGGCCGCCCTGCTGGGTCGGGACGTGGAAATGGTCAAGGACTGGGTGGAGAAGGGCGTGGGCCCCATGAAAGACGGCGACCTGGTGTTGCTGGAAAACGTACGCTTCAACAAGGGTGAAAAGGCCTGCGACGAGGAGCTGTCCAAGAAAATGGCGGCGCTGTGCGATGTATTCGTGATGGATGCCTTCGGCACCGCACATCGCGCCCACGCCTCTACCTACGGTGTGGCCAAGTACGCCCCCATCGCCTGCGCCGGCCCGCTGCTGGCCGGTGAGCTGGAGGCCCTGGGCAAGGCACTGCACAACCCGGCCCGTCCCATGGTAGCCATCGTCGGTGGCTCCAAGGTCTCCACCAAACTCACCGTGCTGGAATCCCTGTCCAAGATCGTCGATCAGCTCATCGTCGGCGGCGGCATAGCCAACACCTTCATTGCCGCCCAGGGCTATAACGTGGGCAAGTCCCTGTACGAACCCGACCTGGTGGATACCGCAAAAAAGCTGACTGAGGAGGCCAAGGCACGGGGTGCTGATATTCCCGTTCCCACCGACGTGGTGTGCGCCAAGGAATTTGCTGAAGACGCCGAGGCCACACTGAAAAAGGTCGACGAGGTGGCCGACGACGACATGATCTTCGACATTGGCCCCGACTCCGCTGCCGCCCTCGCCGAGGTGCTGAAGAGCGCCGGCACCATTGTCTGGAATGGCCCCGTAGGTGTTTTTGAGTTCGACCAGTTTGGTGAAGGCACCAAGGCCATTTCCATGGCCATTGCCGATAGCGATGCCTTCTCCATTGCCGGCGGTGGCGACACCCTGGCGGCGGTGGACAAATACGGCATCGAAGACAAGGTCTCCTACATCTCCACCGGTGGCGGCGCCTTCCTGGAATTCCTGGAAGGTAAAAAACTTCCGGCAGTGGCCATTCTTGAAGAACGCGCTAACGGTTAATGAACGGCCCTGCACCATCTGACGCACCTGGAGTAACAGACTTGGAAAGAAGAACAAAAATTGTCGCAACCCTCGGCCCGGCCACGGATGACCCCAAGGCCCTGGACAAACTCATCGAGGCGGGTGTGGATGTAGTGCGTCTCAACTTTTCCCATGGCAGCGCGGAAGAACACATCAACCGCGCCGAGACCGTACGTAATCGGGCCCGGGCACACGGCCGTCAGGTCGGTGTCCTTGCCGATCTGCAGGGGCCAAAGATTCGCATCGACTCGTTCAAAAACGGACCCATTCAGCTGGCCGAAGGTGATACCTTCATCCTCGACGCCAATCACCCCAAGGATGCCGGCAACCAGGAACGCGTGGGCATTGCCTATAAGCAACTGCCCAAGGATGTGGGCCGTGGCGACATCCTGCTGCTGGACGATGGGCGCATCGTGTTCTGGGTGGATGAGGTGAAGGGGGCTGAGATCCACTGCAAGGTCAAGGTGGGTGGTACACTTTCGGACAAGAAAGGTATCAATCGCCAGGGTGGCGGCCTGTCTGCGCCGGCGCTTACCGAGAAGGATAAGGAAGACATCAAAACCGCCGCGGCCCTGCAGGCAGACTATGTAGCCATTTCCTTTCCCCGTTCCGCGGCAGATGTGAAGCTGGCTCGCGGCCTGGTGGAGTCCGCCGGCGGTAAGTGCGGCATCGTGGCCAAGATCGAACGTACCGAGGCGCTGAACGTCATCGATGAAATCATCCTTGCCTCCGATGCCATCATGGTGGCCCGGGGAGACCTGGGTGTGGAGATCGGCGATGCTGCCCTGCCCCAGGTGCAAAAGGATCTCATCAAACGGACCCGGGAATTAAACCGCGTCGTCATCACTGCCACGCAGATGATGGAATCCATGATCGAAAACCAGATCCCCACTCGCGCCGAGGTGTTCGATGTGGCCAATGCAGTGCTGGACGGTACAGATGCGGTAATGCTCTCTGCCGAAACCGCCATGGGCAAATATCCTCATCTCGCGGTGTCTGCCATGGACCGTGTCTGCAGGGAGGCTGAGAAAACCGATATTGCCCGGCGTTCCGACCATCGCATCGATACCCAGTTCGAGCGGGTGGACGAGGCCATCGCCATGGCTTCCATGTATTGTGCCAATCACCTCGGCGTGAAGGCCATTGCCTCACTCACCGAATCCGGCTCCACCACCCTGTGGATGTCACGCATCAGCTCGGGAATTCCCATTTATGCGTTGACCAGTCACGTCGCAACGCGGCGCAAGGTCACCTTGTATCGGGGCGTCTCACCCATCAGCTTTAATACGGAAAGCAGGGATCACGCCGTGGTCAACCGTGAGGCCATCGACGAACTCAAACGCCGTGGTGTGGTACGCGACGGCGACCTGGTGATTCTCACCAAGGGCGACCTGATGGGCGTGCTCGGCGGCACCAATGCCATGAAGATCATCCGTGTTGGGGAAGAGATGCTCAACCACGTTGAATGAGTACCCTCACATTTTCTGGCCTTGAACCATGAACAAAATTCGCTTTATAAACACATCAACTGAATACGTTACACACAGCCCTTTTTTAAACACTTTTTAAAATAAACAGGAGAGACCCATGGCCCTCATTTCATTACGCCAACTACTGGACTACGCCGCCGAAAACGATTTCGGCATGCCCGCCTTCAACGTCAACAACATGGAACAGGTGCACGCCATCATGCAGGCCGCTGCCGAGTGCGATAGCCCGGTGATCATGCAGGGTTCCGCCGGAGCGCGTTCCTATGCCGGTGAACCCTTCCTGCGCCACCTGATCTCGGCGGCCATCGAACAGTATCCCGATATCCCCATCGTCATGCACCAGGATCACGGTTCCGAGCCCGCCGTGTGCCTGCGCTCCATCCAGTCCGGCTTCAGCTCGGTAATGATGGATGGCTCGCTGATGGCAGACATGAAGACCCCCTCCACCTTTGAGTACAACGTGGAAACCACCCACGAAGTGGTGAAAATGGCCCATGCCGGCGGCGTCTCCGTGGAGGGCGAGCTGGGTTGCCTGGGTTCGCTGGAAACCGGTGAAATGGGCGAGGAAGACGGCCACGGCGCCGAGGGCAAACTGGACATGGATCAGCTGCTCACCGATCCCCAGGAAGCCAAGGACTTTGTGGAAAAAACCGGCGTGGACGCCCTGGCCATCGCCATTGGCACCTCCCACGGCGCCTACAAATTCACCAAGCCGCCCACCGGCGCCGTGCTGCGCATCGACCGCATCAAGGAAATCCACGAAGTGCTGCCCAACACCCACCTGGTGATGCACGGCTCTTCCTCCGTGCCCCAAGAATGGCTGAAGATCATCAACGAATTCGGTGGTGACATGGGTGAAACCTACGGAGTGCCCGTGGAGGAGATCGTCGAAGGCATCAAGAACGGCGTGCGCAAGGTCAACATCGACACCGACCTGCGCATGGCCTCCACCGGCGCCATCCGCAAGCACCTGGCGGAAAACCCCTCCAACTTCGATCCACGCAAGTTCCTCAAGGCCTCCACCGCGGCCATGAAAGACATCTGCAAGGCCCGCTTCGAGGCCTTCGGCAGTGCCGGCCACGCCAGCAAGATCAAGCCGGTGTCGCTGGAGAAAATGGTGGATTTCTACAAATAATCCAACCCGGCCATCTGGCGCCACGGGGCGCTTTTCAAAGAGGGGATACTGTCCGGTATCCCCTTTTTTACGTCCGAGATAAACTAAACAACCACCGGCTAAAGCCGGTGGCTTAAACCTTAATATTGGAAAGTTAAGGGCCTGTAATTAGCAACCCGGCAAATTGATATTGTTGGGTTAATTAAGGTGGCACATGGATGTGCCACCATTGGTGCAAACCTATGCAAGCCCGCGAAACACCAGTATCTCCGCGCCCTTAGGTCCGGATTTCGCGGGCGTCCATCATATAGACCAGGACGGTCCATTTGATGGCCAGGTTAATAATCCTTTCCAAATAATTTCTACAGGGTTATTCCCCGTGTAGGAGCGCCTTTCCAGGCGCGATTCGCGCCTGGAAAGGCGCTCCTACGGTATTAATTTTGCATCACTGCTAATGGTGCCCTTCAGAAGTGGCCAAGGTGATGAATGCCCACCGGTATTTGTTAAACCAATGTCGTGACCCTTAATAACCACCCGAGTGACACTATAATGGCGCTGTCAACAGGGTTAACAGGCGCTAGTTTTTTCTGCGTCAAGTCACAAACTGTGATGCCCGTCACAGAACAAAAAACTTAAGAAATACCTATACACGCCGCTGCTAGACCTTGCAGGCAGTTTTCACTACCATGTTTTGGATACCACACTTTTTCAGGGATTGCTTATGCGCGCTAATGGGCCTCATATCACACGCACCACCTTGGGCGGAGGTTTCTCCGCCATTGTTCTGTTTCTGCTCGTTTCCTGCGGCGGAGATCCTGCCGGCTCGGGCTTTACCTCCGGCACCGGTATCGACTTTACGCTCTCATGCTCCAGTCCTTTTGCCGGCCCGGGTTGTACGCCCACCCAGGGCGGCGGTGGCGTCGGTGTCATCCCCACCTGTAACAGTGACGAAACCGGCATTATTGATGCCTGCGGCGTGGCCATTACATCACCTATCGACCGCTATGATCCCATCGCCATGAGCGTCACCGGCCTTACCCCCAATGCCCGTCACACCATCGTCATTACCGACCCGGATACCCCTCCGGTCGAAATTACTCCGCCCGGCGGCCTCATTGCCATCTCCGACAGTGATGGCGCGATCAACAAGACAACCATTGTACAAAATATGACCGCCGGCGCCCTGTTGGGTGATTACACCGTGACCGTCACCGAGGTCGGCGCCGCAACAGCGGCACAAACCCTGACCTACACACTGGATGATCTCAGCCGCGTGCAGTGCGTTGACAGTGGCGGCACGCCCAAGGCTTCTTTGCTGAATGATGGTGTTGACAAGATTTTTGCCAAAGTGGATAAAAACAACGGCTCCCTGGCCGACGGTACATACGATGTGTACGTTCTCTCTGATCTGCAAAAACCACTGGCCAACGGCGGTCCCATCAGTGGAACTCCCGCATCGATCACCATCACTGGCGGCACGGGCACCATCGACCTGGGTGACTCCAGCAATTATTCCATTGGTGGCTATGATGTCGTGATTGACATCAACGGAAACGCTGTCTTCAACCAGGGCACCGACCTGATCTCGCGTCACAACCGGCTGCTACCCTGCTTCTCCGTGCAGAATGCCAGTGGCACCGCAGTGCAACAGATTGCCTCCGATAAAAACGGCAACAAGCGTGAGATCTTCGACCCCAATGCCAACATCGCCGAAATCCGGGATCTCCAGGCCTTTCTGACTCCCTCGGAGCGCTCCGCAAACAGCACCCCCGGCACCGTAGACACCTATCTTGTGGATCATCAAAACACCTGGACCACTGGCGACACCCTCACGGATGTCAGCAGCTCTGCCTTCAAGCGCAGCCCGGTGCAAAACGACAGTAATAGTGAGGCCCCATGGATTCTTGTTCCCTACACCTTTCTTGCCAGCCTGGGTGGCGGCGCCAATACCTGTTTTGATGTGGTGGTGGATACCGACAAGGACGGCGTCTTCACCGCCGGCACAGATTTTGTCGACAATGTCGATCACCTTGGCAACCCCACCTGTGGCGTACGGATTTCCACCGCCAGTTGTGCCAGCAATGTCAGCCTCAGCGGTACCGACAGCGATGGCTCCACATTGAGCGATGGGGCCACCACCACCGATACGGCCATCAATATCTCCGGCACCATCAGTGGCACGCCCAGCGAGGCCTATCTGACAATCACCGCAGGTGAACAATCCAATACCATCGCCCTGACATTGGACGGCAGTGGCAACTATGCACTGGATGTACCACTGTTCGCAGGCGATAACCACATCACGGTCTCCGGTATCTACTCCGGCACCAATACCAGCTGCAGCCAGACCATTACCATCACCTCCTTGACCGACCTGGCGCTGTTCCGCGCCCAGCTCACCTGGGATGGTGACACCGACATGGATCTTCATCTCGTGAAGCCCGGCGGTGCCTATTACAACCCCAACGTGGCCGACAGCTCCACCAGTGGCGACTGCTATTACGGAAACTGCAAGGTCGGTCTCGATGGTGCAGGCACCAACAGCATCGACTGGGGTACCGCAGGAGTGGAAGAGGATGACCCCAAACTGGATGTCGACTGTATTTCCTGCGGCAACGGTATCGAAAATATCTGGATGAGCCAGATCAATGAGGATGGCCAATACAAGGTTTATGTGGACGCATTCAGTGGTTCAGAGACCGACGTCACCGTGACCATCTCCATTCTCGGTACGGCAGTGGCACAGGTTAATTGCGGTTCCATGCAAAATGGCACCTCCACCGATAGCTGCTACGTGGGTTACATTACCTGGTCAGGCGGCACCTCAGGCGTAGGCAGCTTTACGCCTGTGGGCACACGAAGCTCTGACTTCTAGACCCAACCACCACTGACTCAATCAGGCGGGCCCATGGCCCGCCTTTTTTTCGCCACAAAGCATCTCAAGGACAAATTTTGATCAAGTTTTTCACTGCAATGTCGACTATACAGGTATTCATTCTCAGCCTGCGAGACGTAACACATGGCCATGAAGCTCACCACTAAATTCCAATTAACCTGCATGACAATCACTATCACCGCCCTACTGACCAGCCAGTACATTATTGGCTCCTTACTTTCTCTGGATGGCGCATCTGGCCTTGCGGCCACTATCCTCACTGCCGCCATCATCGCCGGCCTCTTGGGTCTGGCAAGCGCCCGCTACCTGTTTAAACCTCTACTCCATCTGCAAGACTCATTTCGAAAAATCAGCAATGGTAATTTAGCGCTGGACAGTCACATTAGTGTCCAGGGAGACAACAATGCATGTGCTATCGCAGAGCACTACAACTCCATCATTTCGCGTTATACCGACATGGTTAAAGCCTTTGCCACCACCACAAACAACCTGGCCTTCACGGCCTCTCGCATGGCAGAAGTCACCGAGCGCACGGAGACCAACACCCTGCGTCAGCAAAACGAAACCGACCAGGTGGCCACGGCCATGAATGAAATGAGCGCCACCGTAGAAGAAGTGGCGCGTAACACCAGCGAGGCCTCCCAAGCCGCTGAGGCCGCCAAGGATTCATCTGGAAAAGGTTCCGCCATTGCTGAAAATACCCAACTGGGCATCAATACTCTGGTGGACAATATTGAACATGCCGCCGAGGTCATCAACAAGCTGGAAGAGGAAAGCGAAGGTGTCGGGGTGGTGCTGGACGTGATTAAAGGTATCGCCGAACAAACCAACCTGCTGGCCCTCAATGCCGCCATCGAGGCCGCGCGGGCCGGCGAGCAGGGACGGGGCTTCGCCGTGGTGGCTGACGAAGTCCGCACCCTGGCCAGCCGCACCCAGGAATCCACACACGAGATCGAGGAAATCATTGATCGCCTGCGTGGCGGTGCCCGTCAATCGGTATCTGTCATGCAGGAGGCACTGGAAAAGGCCCAGGGTGGCTGCGAGCAAGTCACAAACACCTTGGCGGCGCTGCGCGAAATCAGTGATGCAGTCAATCTCATTAACGAGATGAATCTGCAAATTGCCGCGGCAGCGGAAGAACAAAGTCAGGTTGCCAACGAAATCAACAGCAACATTGTCAATATCAGCGAGGTTTCCAACCTTACCACCGAAGACGCCCGGCAGTCCCGCGCCACCAGTGAAGAATTGGCCAGCCTGTCGAATGAACTGCAGCAGCATATCAAGAAGCTAGGGATGAGCAACAGTGCACTGGATCTGTCGTCTGCAAAAGCCGCGCATCTCAACTGGATGACCAAACTGCGCTCTTTTCTGGATGGCAAATCAACGCTTTCCAAGGAACAGGCGGTGTCTCATCATCACTGTGATTTCGGCAAATGGTATTATTCCGACGGCCTCAAAAACTTTGGCCATCTGCAGGCCATCAAGGATGTTGAGGATCCACACGAGCAGCTGCACGAGCTGATTCGTATCATCATCGATATGAAAAATAACGGCCAGATAGAAGAAGCCGAAAAGGCTTACCAGAATGTTGCAAGTATCTCGGAGAAAATCGTGAACCTGCTCAGCGCAGCCGAGCAACAGGCCGCCACATCAGGCTAGCCCTTGTCACCGGAGGGTGGCGGAAAGGACTGACATTCCTTGAATATGCGTTTGTCACATCTCGCGCAGATGGATTTGTCCAGGGTCTGAAAAATCTCCCTGATGGCCTCGGTTTTGGAAACAAACATATTCTCATCACCGATCTCGGCGATATAGCCGCCGCGACGCAAGGGGCCGCAGACACCTTCCTTGATCCGGTAGAAGTACATTTTTCCGCCCAGCCTGCGATAGGTTTGGGCCTCTTGCGCCAACAACTCGGCGCCAGCCACATCAATGAAATTGATACCCGATGCAATTAGCAACAAATTATTCTGTTGTGGATTTTGTTCACGAAAGCGTCGCAGACTCTCTGCCACATGGCTCACCGCACCAAAAAACAACGACCCGTCAATACGCACAATCTTCAGCTGCGGGCATTCCGGCAGTCTTGAATCTGTAGTAAAGGCACGTTTAGGATCTGCAGGGTTGGGTACCCGGCTCACCACCTTGGGGCGTGAAGTACGGTTAAGATAAACCACCAGGGAAAGCATCACCCCCAATAAAATGGCGAACTCCAGTTCCAGGGTCAGGGTGGCCACAAAGGTTAAAGCCATCACCGTAAAGTCAGAACGACTGGCCTGAAAAATTTTCTTGATATGATGAAAATCAATCAAGCCCCAGGCCACCAGGACAAGAATTCCTGCCATCGCGGCATTGGGTAAATAGGCTGCCAGTGGTGCTACTGCAAGCACCACGCCGATTAACAATAATCCAGACAAGGCTGCCGCAATTGGAGTTTTCGCGCCTGCCTGATAATTCACGCCACTGCGATTAAATGAACCTGTGGCCACGTAGGCAGAGAAAAAACTTCCTACGGTATTGGACAGGCCCTGGCCAATAAACTCCTGATTGGAGTCGATATGCTGGCCCGTCTTGATGGCTATAGAGCGACCGATGGAAATAGCCTCGGTAAGGGCCAGCAAGGTCACGGCCAACACCGCTGGCGCCAACTCTTTGAGAGTGGCCGGTGAGAAATCGGGCATGGACAATGGCGGTAAAGAAGCGGGCAGGGCGCCCACGGTTTTGATATGAGTAACAGCATTACCGTACCACGCATCCAGCATCACACCGACAATACTGCCAACCAGCATTGCCACAATCATGTACGGTACCCTGGGAGTAAACCGCTTGATCATTATCCCTGAAAGCAGGGTGGCTACACCCACCAGCGTTACATAGGGATTGATGAGATTCACCTGCCCAGAAAAATGCAAAAGAATTTCATGGAAATGCAGGCCCCGGGGAATCTCAACACCAAAGAAATGCTTGATCTGGTTGCTGGCAATCAAAATCGCGGCACCCGCTGTAAAACCGATAATCACCGAGTGTGAAATAAAGTTCACCAGGGTACCCAGCTTTGCATAGCCCATGATGATCTGTGTAATCCCGACCATGAAGGTGAGCGTGATTGCCAGGGTCACATATTGCTCACTGCCCGGTTCCGCCAGCATGCTGAGTGATGCAAACAGCACCAACGAGGCAGCCGTGGTGGGGCCGGACACCAGATGCCATGATGAGCCAAACAAGGCGGCAATGATCGCCGGCACCATGGCGGTGTACAAGCCATATTCCGGTGGCATACCTGCAATCACAGCAAAGGCCACACCTTGCGGCAGAACCACAATAGCGCCAGTAATACTGGCAATAAAATCCGCACGCAATGTGTCGCGGTTGACCATGGGCCACCAGCGCAAAAACGGCAGCATTCTGATAAGCCACAATGGACAGGCATTCAACACAGACACTACTCCAAGAAAATCTTAAAACGACAGAAACACGCCCATTGCCTTACTGAAACAGGCCGCTGTTGATCCACAAATGCGTGGCAATACTCGCCGCATAACCCAGGGCGATCACCGGCGTCCATTTCAAGTGACTGAAGAATGTGTACTGACCCCGCGCCTGGCCCATGAGCGCCACGCCGGCTGCAGAACCTATTGACAGCAAACTGCCTCCTACCCCTGCCGTCAACGTTACCAGCAGCCACTGTCCCTGTGACATGTCTGGATTCATCGTCAATACCGCAAACATTACCGGTATGTTGTCAACAATGGCCGACAGAACGCCCACGGCTATATTGGCATTTGTCGCGCCCCACTGGTTGTACATCACTTCTGAGCTCAGTGAGAGATAACCAATAAACCCGAGACCACCCACACACAGCACCACACCATAGAAAAATAACAAGGTATCCCATTCAGATCGCGCAATCTTGTTGAATACATCGAAGGGCACCACGTCACCCATCTTGCCTTCTTGCATACGCTCATCAAGATGCGCCGTTTTTTTCAGGAAATAGCCGAAAAATTGCAAATAGCTCAGACCGGTCAACATGCCGATCACCGGCGGCAGATGCAGGAAGTTGTGGAAGCTCACCGCAGTGATGATGGTCAACAAGAACAGAGCGACAATCCGCCTCGCACCACGCTTCATTGCCACGTCTTCACTACTTGTACTCGGCTGTTCATTGGGAACAGCGAAGTGCATGATGACTGCAGGTAGGGCAAAATTCACCACTGATGGAATAAACAATGCAAAGAAGCCACCAAATTCGACAATCCCTTTCTGCCACACCATCAGGGTAGTGATGTCGCCGAAAGGGCTAAAGGCCCCGCCGGCATTGGCCGCCACGACGATATTGATACAGGCAACAGATACAAATCGCGTATTTCCACCACCCACCGCCAGCACAACGGCACACATTAACAATGCGGTTGTGAGATTGTCCGCCACCGGGGAAATGAAAAACGCCAGCGTCCCCGTCAACCAGAACAGCTTGCGAAAACCAAACCCCTTGCGAATCAACCAGGAACGCAAGGCATCAAATACCTGACGCTCATCCATGGCATTGATATAAGTCATCGCCACCAGCAGAAATAACATCAACTCAGCATATTCCAGCAGGTTATGTCTCACAGCCTCTTCCGCGGCGGAGGTAAGACCATTATTGACGTACACCGCGGCGATCATCGCCCAGATAATGCCCGCGGCAAGAATTACCGGCTTGGACTTGCGCAGGTGTGTAAACTCCTCCGCCATCACCAGCATGTAGGCAAGCACAAAGATAGCAAGGGCAGCATATCCAACACTATGTTGGGTGAGGTCGACGATTTCGGAATTATTCGATACAGAGGCAAAAGCAATGCCCGGAAGCATAACGAAGATTAGAGGTAGTAAAAATTTTCTCACGCAATTGTCCTTTTTATATGTGCGCAGGGCATGGCTATTTCTGGCAGAAAATCTTACCAGTCAGAAAACAATATTCATCATCAACATCATCACCACCAGGAACAACACCGTCATGATGCCGCCGGCCTTCATGAAATCCACCACCCGGTAGCCTGCCGGACCCATGATCAGCGCGTTGACCTGGTGAGTGGGTATCAGAAATGAGTTGGAAGTGGCTATGGCCACGGTCAACGCAAATACCGCGGGATCCGCATTGGCACCAATGGCGATATTCACTGCCAATGGTACGAGCAAGACGGTAGCACCCACATTGGACATCACCAATGTAAAGAAGGTGGCCAATACCGCCACCGAGGCCTGAATCACCCACACGGGCATATCACCCACCACGGACAGCGTCTGTTCCGCGATCCACTTGGCGGTACCCGTCGTCTCCACAGCCAGGCCCAGAGGAATCAGGCTGGCGAGCAGGAACACCGTCTTCCAGGACACCGCCGTGTAGGCCTCCTCTATTTTCAACACGCCGGAGATGATCATGCCGACGGCGCCCGTGAGCAAGGCCACTGATAATCGCAAATCACTGAACAAGACCAGCCCCAGTGCAACGGCAAAAAACAACAATGCAGCCCCTACCTTGTGGGGACGGGTTTCTTCGTGAGGGTATTCGGTAGTCACCACCACGAAATCTTTGTCCTTTTCCAGTCGCGCGAGGGCTTCCCAGGTGGTGTGCACCACCAGTGTGTCGCCGGCCTGCAAAGGCATGTCACGGATACCGTCCCCTTCGCGCAAGGTTTCACCGTTACGATGCAGGGCCACCATGGCAATGCCATAGGTCTTGCGCATCCACACATCACGCGCACTCTTGCCGATAAGACTCGAACCTGGCGGGATGACCACTTCGGCGATACCAGCCTTTGTGGCAGCCAGGGATTCGGAAAAGGTGCTCAGATCATCGTGCAACTCCAGGCCAAATTTTTCCACAAAGGCCTTAAGGTTCTCCGGCGAGGCCAGAATACCCAGCACGGAATTGGCCTCAATCCCCACATCACGGGCCAGCCCACCGGGGCCGATGCGCAAATCGGAAGGCCCGCGCTGAGAGGCAATAACCCGGATCTTGTAGGCGTGCTCCACGTCGTCGAGCATGAGGCCCACCAGCGGGCTTTCCGGCGGTACGGACACCTCGAACAGGGCATAGTCCAGACCATAGGTATTTTGAAAATAGGCCATGGTATTGCCGGCCGCGACGCCCGTTTCCTCTTTCTGTGTTACCGGCAGCACAAAGCGGCCGGCCACCACGAAATAAATTATTCCCGTGGCCACCAAGGCCAGGCCCACCGGTGTCACCGAAAACAGTGACCAGGTCTTCATCTGTTCATCCTGGGGCAGGGCGGTGTTGGAGGTGAGAATGAGGTCGTTGAGCAGGATCAAAGGGCTGGAGCCCACCATGGTAACGGTTCCGCCAAGGATGGCGCAAAATCCCATGGGCATGAGCAGACGTGACATAGGCAAGCCGGATCGGGCGGAAATGCGCGATACCACCGGCAGAAACAGCGCTGCTGCCCCCACGTTCTGCATGAATGAGGAAATAATACCCACGGTACTGGAAATGATGGGTATGATGCGTTTTTCGCTGGAACCGCCAGTCTTAAGAATAAACGCGGCCACCTTGCTCATCAGCCCGGTCTTGTCCAGGCCGGCGCCAATAATCATCACCGCGATAATGGACATCACCGCATTACTGGAAAAACCATTGAACAGGTGCTGGTTATCCACCAGACCCTCGTCCAGACCCATGAGGGGCGCCAGCAGGCTGGTGAGCCCCAGCAACACCATAATGCTCACCGCCGCCACATCCACGCCCACAATCTCGAAGGCAAACAGGTAAATGGTCAGCAGCAGGATCGCGCTCACCCAGGCGACTTCAATACTGGGCACCACACCGGCCAGGAAAAGGCCCAGGAGAATAAACATCGCAGCCGCCACCAGCCGTTTTATCAGAACAGGGCTGAGGGGGGAGGACTTGGTTTCGCTCACGGCACGGCTCTCCAGAAGCTGGCTGGCGCTTGAATGGCTGGAAAAAAACCAAATAATAATACACTAATTCTAGTGTGCACCCCCAATGAAACCCACCAATGGGCAGATAAAAACACACCGATCAGACTGTTACCTGTGTTTTACTTGCGTTGGTACAACAAATCCCAGACACCGTGGCCGAGGCGCTGCCCACGTTGCTCGAATTTGGTTTCCGGCCGCCATGAGGGACGGACAGAAAACCCGCCAGGACCTGCCTGGTTCTGAAATTCATCGGCCCCGTCAAGCACCCTCTGCATCTGCTCCGCATAGTTCTCCCAGTCCGTAGCCAGGTGGAACACCCCACCGGTTTTGAGCTTGCGGGCAACCAATTGCGCGAACTCTGGACTGACGATACGGCGCTTGTGATGACGCTTCTTGTGCCAGGGATCGGGAAAGAACAACTGCACTCGCTCGAGGCTGGCATCGGCCAGGCGATAGTTGAGCACCTGCACCGCATCGTCACAGATCACCCGCACATTTTGCAGGCCCTGTTCCTCCAGCAGGCGCAGCAGATTGCCCACCCCGGGGCGATGCACCTCGATGCCCAGGTAATCGAGTTCAGGATTAGCCGCGGCCATTTGGGCCAGGGAGGCGCCGTTGCCGAAGCCGATCTCCAGCACCTTGGGCGCCCTGCGACCGAAAAGCGCATCTAATTCCAGTAGAGGGTCATCGCGCGCCAGGCGCTCGGTCTCCAGCGCATCCGGCCCGGCACTGTCGATGCCGAAACGCGACCACAAGGCATCCAGGGCGCGCTGCTGACCACGGGTGAGGCGGCCCTCGCGGCGCACGAAGCTGCGGATGGGGCGGTGTTGAGTAGTTTTTTCAGGCATGGGTGTTTGTAACGCAGAGTGCGCAGCGACGCAGAGGACGCAAAGAAAAAATTGGTTGTTGCTTACGCGGAAATGAAAAACCCGAGCAACTTTTCATGCCACCGCGATCTTTTCCGCAACATAAACTCCGCGTCCTCTGCGTCCTCTGCGTTTACCACACAGAATCAGAAAAACGTCCCGTCCACAGGCGATGACGCCGAGGCATAGCGCTTGCGCGGGATGCGCCCGGCCAGGTAGGCCTCACGCCCAGCCTCGATGGCCTTTTTCATGGCCGAGGCCATGAGTACCGGGTGTTGGGCGCCGGCGATGGCGGTGTTCAACAGCACGCCGTCGCAGCCCAGCTCCATGGCGATGGCGGCATCCGAGGCGGTGCCCACGCCGGCGTCCACCAGGATGGGCACCTTGGCATTCTCGACAATGGTCAGCAGGTTGTACTTGTTCTGGATGCCCAGGCCGGAGCCGATGGGCGCGGCCAGGGGCATTACCGCGCAGCAGCCGAGCTCTTCCAGGCGCTTGGCGAGGATGGGGTCGTCGGAGGTGTAGACCATCACGTCGAAGCCGTCCTTGACCAGGATTTCGGCGGCTTCCAGGGTGGCGGTGACGTCGGGATACAGGGTCTTCTCGTCGCCCAGCACCTCCAGCTTCACCAGGCTGTGGCCGTCCAGCAGCTCGCGTGCCAGGCGGCAGGTACGCACCGCATCCTCGGCAGTGTAGCAACCCGCCGTGTTGGGCAGGATGGTGTACTTGTGGGGCGGCACCACATCCAGCAGATTGGGTTCGCCGGGGGTCTGGCCGATATTGGTGCGGCGGATGGCCACGGTGATGATCTCGGCGCCGCTGGCCTCGGTGGCCAGTTTCGTTTCTTCTAGATCCTGGTACTTGCCACTGCCTACCAGCAGGCGGGAATGATAGGCCTTGCCGGCGATGACGAAACCATCGTCGGTGGGGGGAGTAGTGTCTTGCATAGCGTGTTTATCCCATCAGGTGGCGCAGCGCGCCGAAAAAAACAGACGGCCATTATAGCCTTTGGATGGTCTTTGCGCAGGGTGTCCTGTGCTCCAGGGCCAAAAGGTGATCTTCGCGCCTGATTCGCGCCTGAAAAGGCGCTCCCACCAAGACTGCCGGAAATTGCATCAATCGTGGGAGCGACATTCCTGTCGCGATCGGGCTAAGTGATTCTCACGCCTGAAAAGGCGCCCCACCAAGTTTGCCGGAAATTGTATCAATCGTGGGAGCGACATTCCTGTCGCGATCGGGCTAAGCGATTCTCGCGCCTGGAAAGGCGCTCCCACCAAGACTGCCGGAAATTGCATCAATCGTGGGAGCGACATTCCTGTCGCGATCGGGCTAAGCGATTCTCGCGCCTGAAAAGGCGCCCCACCAAGTTTGCCGGAAATTGCATCAATCGTGGGAGCGACATTCCTGTCGCGATCGGGCTAAGCGATTCTCGCGCCTGGAAAGGCGCTCCCACCAAGACTGCCGGAAATTGCATCAATCGTGGGAGCGACATTCCTG
>Ga0256832_1000078_pt1 | contig 57621 bp, 42 predicted proteins | sample 134614metaG_FD_190534 | JGI IMG/M metagenome (GOLD analysis project Ga0256832, IMG submission 190534) | Hydrothermal vent microbial communities from Lau Basin, Pacific Ocean - 134-614 | ecosystem: Environmental > Aquatic > Marine > Hydrothermal vents | place: Pacific Ocean: Lau Basin | collected...
GATCTGCACCGCCGTAGCCTGCACACCCCCGAAGGCCACGCGGCGTTGATTCACGCCATCGCCCACATCGAGTTCAATGCCATTAACCTGGCCCTGGATGCGGTCTACCGTTTCCGCGACATGCCTCGGCCATTTTATGATGACTGGCTGCGGGTGGCGGACGAGGAGGCCTATCATTTTCAATTGATGCGCGACCATTTGCGCACCCTGGGGTATGATTACGGCGACTTCGACGCCCACAACGGCCTGTGGGAAATGGCGCAAAAGACCGCCCATGACCCACTGGTACGCATGGCCTTGGTGCCACGGGTGCTGGAGGCGCGGGGTCTGGATGTGACGCCGGGGATCATGAAGAAACTCTCTGACCATGGTGATGCGGGCGCGGTGGCGGTGCTGGAGATCATCCTGCGCGACGAGATCGGCCACGTGGAAATTGGCTCGCGCTGGTTTCATTATCTGTGTGAACAACGGGACCTGGAACCGGACATCACCTTTCGCGGTCTGTTTGAGCAATACATGCAACCCCGGGGTGAGGGTAGCGCGCGAACGCAAGGGCCGTTGCATCACAGTGCACGCCGGGCGGCGGGTTTTAGTGAAAATGAATTACGTTATCTGGAGGGTTTGGAGTAGTGACAGTATTAGTAGCTGCGCGAAGGGGCAGGACATCATGCTGGACGGGATGCGGTTTGCTGGGTGGTATTGTGTTGCTTGGCCTGGCAGGTTGCGCGGGACAAGTGACCAAACCCGAGAAAACCGATGCAGAACTGAAAGAGGCGCCGGGAACCCTGTTGATCCTGATGGAACGTGAATCCGGTTCGGAACCCTTTACCACGCGTATTTTTGTCAACGAAGGCTATCTGCACATGTCGGATGCCCGATCACCCACGGATTACATCCTGTTCAATCGTAAAGAACAGACCATCTACAATGTCAACGCCGCGGACAAGACCATCATGGTGATTCGCAACAAACCCATCAAGGTTACTTCACCCATTGCCCTGGATTATCAGGAAGAATCGCAACCTTCGGGCGCCATTCCCAAAATCGACGGCCGGTCGGCCACTCACTACCGTTATAACGCCAATGGTAAACACTGTTATGACGCAGTGGTGATGCCGGCGGATTTCATGCCCGACGTGGTGGCCGCCATGCGTGAGTTCCGTCAGGTGTTGGCCGGCGAGCACGCCACGACGGTGGATCGTACCCCCAAGGAGTTGCTGGATGCCTGCGACTTGTCGTTGAATATTTTCTACGCCACCAAACACATGGAACATGGTTTACCCATCCGCGAATGGGACCGGCATGGTTATCAGCGTTTTCTCAAGGACTACCGCATAGACGTGCAGGCGGTGAAGGGCAGTTTTGATTTGCCCAAGGATTTCCGGCGTTATTCCGTGGGGGACAGCCTGATCCAAGTCCCGGGTGCGGAGCAGAACATCACCGGGCCACTTAATCCTGGTTAGGTTTTTATTGGCCTGCCCGCGCTAGGCTGAAATCGTCGGCGGTGACTTTCAATACGCTCGTCTGCTGATACCAGTCTCCCAGCACGATGCGCATCACGTCTTTTCCATCTACCGTTAATTTGTGTACGGCTGGACGATGGGTGTGGCCGTGGATCAGACGGCTCACACTGTGCTGGCGAAAGGCGTCTTCCACGGCCTGGGTGTTGACATCCATGATCTCTGCCGCTTTTTCCCGGGTGCGGGCCCGGCTCTCTGCCCGGGCCTCACGGGCCATTTGCAGGCGTTCCTCGATACTCTTGGCCAGCACCGTCTCCCGCCACTGCGGGGTGCGTACCTCGCGGCGAAAGGCCTGATAGTCCAGGTCGTCGGTACACAGGGTGTCACCGTGCATGAGCAGGGTGGGGTTGCCATAGAGATCGATTACACTGGGGTCATCCAGCAGTGTGCAGCCGGTCATTTTTTCAAAGGCTTCACCGAGCAGGAAGTCCCGGTTGCCCACCATTACGCAAACAGGAACACCATTTTCAGTTAGGTTTTTCAGCCCTTCCAAGACTACCTGCAGTCCGGGCTGTACGGCATCGTCACCCAGCCAGACCTCGAACAGATCGCCGAGGATATACAGCGCCTCTGTCTGCGACGCTTCCTGCTCGAGGAAGCGCAGAAACAGTGCGATGATCTCCGGGCGCTCTGTAGAGAGGTGCAGATCTGCAATGAACAGGGTACTCACGATGGCCCGGCGATCCTGCAGGCGTGTAACCGCGTGCGCAGTTTATTCACCTTTTATTCACTTTCAACCACTTCCGCCTTTTCAATGACGATGTCTTCCAGTGGCACATCCTGGTGGCCGGCGCGTGAGCCGGTAGCGACATTGCGGATCTTGTCCACCACGTCCATGCCGTCCACCACCTTGCCGAATACGGCATAGCCCCAGCCCTGCGGGGTGGGGGAGGTGAAATCGAGAAAGGCGTTGTCGGCAACGTTGATGAAAAACTGCGAGGTGGCCGAGTGGGGGTCGTTGGTGCGTGCCATGGCGATGGAGCCCTTGACGTTTTTCAGGCCGTTGTCGGCCTCGTTGTCGATGGGCTCGCGGGTGGGCTTTTGCGCCATGTCCGGGGTCATGCCGCCGCCCTGGATCATGAAGTTGTCGATGACGCGGTGAAAGATGGTGCCGTCGAAATGGCCGTCTTTCACGTATTGTTCGAAATTGGCGGCGCTTTTGGGGGCCTTGTCGTAATCCAGTTCAATATCGATATTGCCCATGGAGGTGGTCAGACGAATCATCTTGTTGTCCTTTTTATCGTTAGCTTGTGCCGGTTGGCGAGTTATTGCATGGTCGGTGTGCTGGGGGAGCCACTTTCCAGGGTCATCTTTTCGATGATCACCGGTGTGCGCGGCACGTCCTTGCGGAAGGGGCCACCACTGCCCGTGGGGGTCTTGCGGATCTTGTCCACCACGTCCATGCCTTGCACCACCTTGCCGAACACGGCGTAGCCCCAGCCGCGCGGGGTGGGTGAGCGGTGGTTGAGAAAATCATTGTCGGCCACGTTGATAAAGAACTGCGCGGTGGCGGAGTGGGGGGCGTTGGTACGCGCCATGGCGATGGTGCCCTTGTTGTTTTTCAGACCGTTGTTGGCCTCGTTTTCCACCGGGGTGCGGGTAGGCTTTTTCTGGAAATCCTGGGTAAAGCCACCGCCTTGGATCATGAAGCCATCGATGACGCGGTGGAAGATGGTGCCGTCGTAAAACCCTTCACGCACATAGCTGAGAAAATTGTCCACGGTCTTGGGTGCCTTTTCACGGTCCAGCTCCAGCACGATATCACCCATGTTGGTGGTGATGCGTACCCGGGGATGCTGGTCGTCGGCGCTGGCCTGAGCAAGGGCGAGCACGAACAGGGCACAGATCAGGGCGAGTCGGGTCAGGACATTCATGGTTGGATTCCTCTGCATGATTTGATGGTGACTATTCAAGACGCGCCATAATATCGGGTTTGTCCGCGGTGAGAAAGCCACCCGTCTTTGTGGTGACGGGCGGATTTCGCTACCATTGCCCGCCTCAAAGAGATACTCAGAGCCACCCATGCTGCAGATTTACAACACACTGACCCGGCGCAAGGCGCCTTTCACCCCCATCGACCCGAAAAATGTGCGCATGTACGTTTGCGGCATGACGGTCTACGACCTCTGCCACCTGGGCCATGCCCGGGTGCTGGTGGTGTTCGACGTGGTGAACCGCTACCTGCGCAGGGTGTTCGGCGAGGGGCACGTCACCTACGTGCGCAACATCACCGACGTGGACGACAAGATCATCGCCCGCGCCAACGAGAACGGTGAGCCCATCGAGGCCCTGACCCAGCGCTTCATCAAGGAAATGCACCGTGATGCCCGGGCCCTGGGGGTGCTGCCGCCGGACGAGGAGCCCCGCGCCACCACGCACATGGGCGAGATCATCAACATGATCCAGACCCTGGTGGACAAGGGCTATGCCTATCAGGCGAAGAACGGGGATGTGTATTACGACGTGTCCCGTTTCGAGCACTACGGCCAGCTCTCGGGCAAGAACACCGAGGACCTGCGCGCCGGCGCCCGGGTCGAGGTGGCCGAGGCCAAGGACGACCCCCTGGACTTCGTGCTGTGGAAGATGGCCAAGCCGGAAGAGGGCACGGCCTGGCCGTCACCCTGGGGCGCGGGCCGCCCCGGCTGGCACATCGAGTGCTCGGCCATGTCCACCGGCTGCCTGGGCAACCACTTCGACATCCACGGCGGCGGCCTGGACCTGCAGTTCCCCCATCACGAAAACGAGATCGCCCAGAGCGAGGCGGCCACCGGCGAGACATTCGTCAACGTGTGGATGCACAATGGCTTCGTGCGCATCGACGAGGAAAAGATGTCCAAGTCCCTGGGCAACTTCTTCACCATCCGCGAGGTGCTGGAGAATTACGACCCGGAGGTGGTGCGCTTCTTTATTCTCAACAGCCACTACCGCAGCCCGCTCAATTATTCCAACAGGCACCTGGATGAGGCCAAGGCGGCGCTGAGAACCCTGTATACGGCGCTGCATGGCTTGGGGTCTGAGGCATTGCTGCCTGAAAATTCTGAGTATGAGAAGCAGTTTAATGCTGCGATGGACGATGATTTCAATACTCCGGAAGCTATTGCGGTGTTGTTTAGACTGGCGCGAGAGATTAATCGTCATCGCGACGATGCAAGACATGCTGCGGGGCTTGGGGTATTAATGGTAAGACTTGCAGATAGTCTAGGGTTATTGGGACAGGACCCCGATAATTTTCTGAAGGGAAAAAATCCAAATGTTGTTGTTAAGCTAACAGGTGTGCAAGCGAATGGTGAAGTTGGTGAGATTGAAGTTGTAACTGGGGTTTCAGAGGAAGAAATTGAATCACTCATCCAGCAGCGCCTGCAGGCCCGGAAAAACAAGGACTGGGCCGAGTCCGACCGCATCCGCGACGAACTGGCCGCCCAGGGTATCGTGCTGGAAGACCGGCCCGACGGAACCACGGACTGGCGGCGGGAGTAATACCTGCGACTCGGGCAGGGCGGGGCGATCATGCTCGGGACTGTGATCCTTTAACTATCCCGCCTTTTTCAATTCTTCCCGGATAACCTTGCGTAACGTGTCTTCCAGGGATTTGTCGTGTGCCCTGATGTGTTCACGCAATGCTTCGTTGATCAGCGTCTGGTAATTGCCGCCGCCTGCGGCATGTACCAGATTCTTGAAGTGGTCAATAACATCGCCATCCAGACGAATGGTGATGCGCACCTTGTTTGGATCGGGTTTGATAACCGCGCCACGTTTTCCTTTGCTGAAATCTTCACTCATCACTCAGGCCTTGAAAATACTGTTGAGTTTGACGACGATCCGCCCTTCGTGCGGAAATAATACGAATACAATTTTCGTTACGTTCGGCATGAATGACCAAAAGGATCTTGAGATTTGGTCCCATGCCCAAATGTTTTTGAAACGTTGTTCGGGGTGGTCCCGGTCTTCGATGGTGAGGGCGTTTTCATCCTCCAGTGCAATCACGGCATCCGCAAAATCAACACCGTGTTTGCGGAAATTCTCGGCAGCCTTCCTTGGATCCCATTCAACATTCACATGATAAGCGTATGCACATTCTGTGTACATGTCAATGTGGATCAGCTTTCGCGCAAAATGGGCTTTGAATTCAGATTCCCAAATGCCTGAATGAGGTTAGTATGGGTGTTGATTGGTTCCGGGTCGCGAGGCATGTGATCCACAGACCCATTTGCAGGGAATACGCCATGTCCGAAAAAAAACACCCCGTCGCCATCCTCGCCACCGACATCCCACCGCGGGCCCAGGCTTCCATCTATCCCGAGCCCTTCGCCTCGCGCATGGCGGGGCGGGAGAAACGCCGCCTGGGGGATTTCTTCGGCCTGCAGAATTTCGGCGTCAATCTCACCCGCCTGGCCCCCGGGGCCATGTCGGCCCTGCGCCACAGCCATTCCCGGCAGGACGAGTTGATATACGTGCTGCAGGGCCGGCCCACGCTGATCAGTGATGACGGGGCGACGCCACTGGCGCCGGGTATGTGCGCGGGATTTCGCGCCGGCAGTGGCAATGCCAACCACCTGATCAACGAGACCGATGAAGAGGTGTTGTATCTGGAGATCGGCGACCGCACGGCAGGCGATGAGGTGGTGTATCCCGACGATGACCTGCAGGCCGAGTTAGTGGAGGGGCAATGGCGCTTTTGTCACAAGGACGGGACGCCTTATTGACTATTTCTGGAGCCCCTCCGCCGCATCCAGGGTGTTTTGCAGCAGGGTGGCCACGGTCATGGGGCCCACGCCGCCGGGCACCGGGGTGATCCAGCCGGCCCGTTCGCGGGCGGTGGCGAAATCCACATCCCCCACCAGCTTGCCGTCTTCGGTGCGGTTGATGCCCACGTCGACGACGATGGCGCCGGGTTTGATCCAGTCCCCCTTGACGATGCCGGGCTTGCCCACGGCCACCACCACGAGATCGGCGCGGCGTACGTGGGCCTCGGTGTCCCTGGTGAAGCGGTGGCAGGTGGTGACGGTGGCGCCGGCCAGCAGCAGTTCCAGGCCCATGGGCCGGCCGACGATGTTCGAGGCGCCCACCACCACCGCGTCCATGCCGCGAACGGCCTGGCCGGTCCTTTCCAGCAGGGTGATGATGCCTCGCGGGGTGCAGGGGCGCAGCAGGGGCTGGCGCAGGGCCAGACGGCCCACGTTGTAGGGGTGGAAGCCGTCCACATCCTTCTCGGGGTGGATGCGCTCGATGATGTTTTCCGTGTTGATGTGCTCGGGCAGGGGCAGTTGCACCAGGATGCCGTCGATACTGGGATCGGCGTTGAGGTCATCGATGAGCATCAACAGGCTCGTCTCGCTGGTACCGGCGGGCAGGTCATGGGCCACGGAAACGAAACCCACTTCCTCGCAGGCGCGGCGCTTGCTGCCCACGTAGACCTGGGAGGCGGGGTCGGCACCCACCAGGATCACCGCCAGCCCCGGGGCGCGCTGGCCCTCGTCGAGTCGCTGCTGCACACGTGCCCTGATGGTTTGACGAAGCTCGGCGGCGATGGCCTTGCCGTCGATGATTTGTGCGCTCATGCTGATAATCCCACCCACATCAATTTCGGGGGGCGCTATGATCGCACGGCACCTTTGGCTTCGACAATGTGTTTGCCACGACAGGGGAGCGATTTTTTTTGCAAGATATGGGTGATTGTTGGCCAAAACGCCTTTTCTCGGAAAAGCCAATGGCATCCACCGGGCGCTGTGGCTATAATGCGCCGCTCGGTTCGGGGTGTAGCGCAGTCTGGTAGCGCGCCTGCTTTGGGAGCAGGATGTCGGGGGTTCGAATCCCTCCACCCCGACCAATTGTTAAAATCCGCGGGTTGTACTACTGCGGAGGTGGATGAACGGTGATCGAGCAGGATTCGAACCCCCGACATCCACAAAGAGTCAAGCGGTTTGACCGATTCGCTTGCGAATCGGAACGACCGAAGGTCGGCCCGGAGGGCGAGGGGCATAGCCCCGAGTAATCCCTCCACCCCGACCAAATTCAGTTTCTAGTGACTAGGCGCTAGTTTCTAGGGGAGACACCTGATGACCGGCGCTCGGTTGGTCGTTGCCACTTTCCTAGGTACTCGATACTCGTATCCTAGATACTGAATATGCGCCCGTAGCTCATTTGGATAGAGCATCGGCCTTTGGGTCGTAACTTGCATTCAAAAGAAGTTACGAAAAGGAGCCTCTGCAGGGAAACGAAACCTGTAGAGTGGATCGCACTATATCGGGGAAACCTTAGCAGCCATGCGGTGAATCATCGTAATGGGCTGATGGCAATCCCGAGGAAACCCATGATGACCCGGTTTCGAGTTGTTTGGAGGATTTGCAAATGATTCCGCATCACATCAAGCAAAAGGGTGATCTAGGTGTTTTGAAGGCTCAGGTGAGTCTGTCGTCTGTTATATCCTGATCCCTAGGATTACGAGAAGTCCGTCACCTTGAGGGTAGAAACACCTAAGAATAATCAGGGCAGAGTGTCAAAATGGCCATTGATTATCGTGGGGTTCCGTAGAGGCCATACGTGCGACACCTGAAACGGTGAAGAGATGGTCCAGACCACAAATGCCCGGGTTTCTGGGCAGCAGTGAAAACTGTAGTGGTAAGCTAAGCCGAGGGTAGCAGGTTCGAATCCTGCCGGGCGTGCCAAATATTTTTGTAATTACTCCGGAGTTTTGGGCTTCGGCGTTTGGCAGGATGAGAACCTGTCACAGGTTTGACCGATTCGCTAGCGAATCGGAACGACCGAATGTGGGCCCGACCGAATTGCCAGGAGCATTTCGGAACATTTCCGCCTAGCGGACAATGGCCCGAAGGGTGGAGGACAGGATGTCCGGAATAAGGGCGAGGGGCGTAGCTCCGAGTAATCCTGCCGGGCGTGCCCTATTTTCTGCTCCGGGCGGCGGGGCGGTGTTCATTTTATTGCCGGGTCATGTATAATCGCGGCCCGGTTTGTTGACCGATGGTGGGCATAGCTTTTGTGCAGGGATGCGCTTATGTCGCGGGAGGACATGAAGTCCGGAGCGGCCAGTTGGTTGCGCTGTCAGGCTTCACCAGGAATTGGTTTAGACGGATAAGGTTTACAAAAAGGTTTAATGGTGGGCGTAGCTCAGTTGGTAGAGCCCTGGATTGTGATTCCAGTCGTCGTGGGTTCGAGTCCCATCGTCCACCCCACATGTATGATGTGTTTTGGGCGCCCTGCCGAATTGCATCGGATCGACAAGTTTCATAAGGGCCATTAGCTCAATTGGTAGAGCAGTTGACTCTTAATCAATTGGTTCGGGGTTCGAGTCCCTGATGGCCCACCAACATCGAGAGCCCGGCCAATGCCGGGCTTTTTTGTGGCAGTCCCCATTGGCTTGGGACTGATTGGCTTGGGACTGGCCGTTAGCCGGCGATTTCTGTTGTGGCGGTTCGATGCTAAAATAGGCGGATTTATCAGCAAGTTATACTGCTGTGCTTCATGCGCAGGTTCGGATTTTGGGGCGGTGGTGAAATTGGTAGACACGCCAGATTTAGGTTCTGGTGCCGCAAGGTGTGGGAGTTCGAGTCTCCCCCGCCCCACCATATTTTTAACAAATTGAGTGAACTTTTCCGAGTGGAGAAATAGTAATGCAAGTCTCTGTTGAAACGACCAGTGGTCTGGAACGGCGCATGACGGTTACCGTGCCCAAAGAGAATATCGACAACGAGGTGCAAAAGCGCCTGAAAGACCTGGCCAAGCGCGTGAAGATCGACGGCTTTCGTCCCGGCAAGGTGCCCTTCAGCGTGGTGCGCCAGAAATTCTCCGGCCAGGTGAGCCAGGAGGTGATGGGTGAGGTGATGCAGAACAGCTTCTACGAGGCGGTGACCCAGGAAAAACTGCGCCCCGCCGGCATGCCGCTCATCGAGCCGGGCGACAGCAAGGAAGGTTTTGAATTTACCGCCACCTTTGAGGTGTATCCGGAGTTCGAGGTCAAGGGCCTGGAGAAGATCAAGGTGGAGCGCCCGGTGCTGGAGATCAGCGATGAGGACATCGACAAGATGTTGGAGACCATTCGCAAACAGCGCAAGACCTGGCAGGCGGTGGATCGTCCTGCCCAGGAGGGCGACCAGCTCACCATCGATTTCGTCGGCACCCTGGATGGCGAGGAATTCCAGGGCGGTACGGCCCAGCAGGTGAAGATCGAGCTGGGCAGCAAGCGCATGATCCCCGGCTTCGAGGAGCAGTTGATCGGCGCCAAGCCCGGTGACGAGCTGACCCTGGACGTGACCTTCCCCGAGGACTATCACGCCAAGGATCTCGCCGGCAAGGCCGTGCAATTCGCCACCACCGTGCACAGCGTGGAAGAGCCGGTGCTGCCGGAGCTCAACGATGAATTCGCCACGGAGTTCGGCATCAAGGAAGGGGGCCTGGAGGCGCTGAAACAGCAGGTGCGTGAAAACATGCAACGCGAGGCGGAACAGACCATCGCCATGCGGGTCAAAGAACAGGTATTCGACGGCCTCATGGGGCTGGATCTGCTGGAAGTGCCCAAGGCGCTGGTGGACGGCGAGATCGAAAACCTGGTGAAGCAGCGTCAGCAGGACATGCAGCAGTACGGCGTGCCGGCGCAGGATGTGGATCCCGCCCAGTTCGAGACCCAGGCACGGCGCCGGGTTTCCCTGGGGCTGATCCTCTCCGAGGTGATCAAGGCCAATGACATTACCGTTCCACCGGCGCGGCTGCGCGAGGCCGTGGAGAAACTGGCCTCCAGCTACGAGTACCCGGAAGAGGTGGTGAAGTATTACTACGCCGATAAGGATCGGCTCAAGGAAGTGGAGAATGTGACGCTGGAGGAAATGGCCGTGGAGCATGTCTTGTCCCAGGCCAAGGTGAGCGACAAAAAGACATCATTTGACGCTTTGATGAATCCCGGGCAGACTGCCAGCTGATCTTTACCCGAGGCCGTGGGCGCCGCAAAGGCCACAACACAAAGGCCACAAACTAGAGAACGCACAGAGAACCCTACTTCCATGAAAAATCCCTCTTTTTCCAGTATCTACACTGGCACTGATGCCGCCACCCACAGCGAGATCAGTAACCTGAACCTGGTTCCTATCGTGGTGGAGCAATCGGCCCGTGGCGAGCGTTCCTACGACATCTACTCGCGCCTGCTCAAGGAACGAGTGGTCTTTCTGGTGGGACCGGTGGACGACCATGTGGCCAATGTGATCGTGGCGCAGTTGCTGTTTCTGGAATCGGAAAATCCGGACAAGGACATCAGCTTCTACATCAACTCGCCGGGCGGTTCGGTGACTGCCGGCTTGGCCATCTATGACACCATGCAGTTCATCAGCTGTGACGTGAGCACCATGTGCATCGGCCAGGCCGCCAGCATGGGTGCGCTGTTACTCACCGGCGGTGCCAAGGGCAAGCGTTTCTGTCTGCCCCATGCGCGCATGATGATTCATCAGCCTCTGGGTGGCGTGCAGGGCCAGGCTTCGGATATCGAAATCCATGCCAAGGAAATTTTGCTGGTCCGTGAACGACTCAACAAAATTATGGCTCATCACACTGGCCAGGATCTGCAGACCATCGCCCAGGATACCGATCGCGATAATTTCATGAGTGGTGAAGAATCAGTGGCTTACGGGCTGATTGACGAGGTACTCGAGCGCCGTGCGGTACCGGAAAATACCGACATCTAGTGCGGTTGCGGTGCCTGCCGGGTGACGCTAAAGTAAAGCCTGATTCAAGACGATATTCAGTCCATGGGGGACGTGAATTTGCCACCCCCAGGCAATCTCCGAGGTAGACATGAGCGACGACAAGCAAAACAAGGGTGATGACAGCGGCAAGCTGCTGTATTGCTCTTTTTGCGGTAAAAGCCAACACGAAGTACGCAAGCTGATCGCGGGACCCTCCGTGTTCGTGTGTGACGAGTGCGTTGAGCTGTGTAACGACATTATTCGCGAAGAGGTGGATGAAAAGGCGGCCAGCCTGGGCGACAGCAAACTGCCCACGCCCCGCGAGATCAATGCCAGCCTTGACGAATACGTCATCGGCCAGGCTGGCGCCAAAAAGATTCTCTCCGTTGCCGTCTACAACCATTACAAACGGCTCGAGGCCGGCGTCAAAAAAGACGACGTCGAACTGTCGAAGAGCAACATCCTGTTGATCGGACCCACCGGCAGCGGCAAGACCCTGTTGGCGGAGACCCTGGCCCGTCTGCTAAACGTGCCGTTCACCATCGCCGACGCCACCACCCTCACCGAGGCGGGGTACGTGGGCGAGGACGTGGAAAACATTATCCAGAAACTGTTGCAGAAGTGCGACTACGATGTGGAGAAGGCCCAGACCGGTATTGTCTATATCGACGAGATTGACAAGATCTCCCGCAAGTCGGACAACCCCTCCATCACCCGTGACGTGTCGGGCGAGGGCGTGCAACAGGCCCTGCTGAAGCTCATCGAGGGCACCATCGCCTCGGTTCCGCCCCAGGGTGGCCGCAAGCACCCGCAGCAGGAATTCCTGCAGGTCAATACCGCCAACATCCTGTTCATTTGCGGCGGCGCCTTCGATGGCCTGGACCGGGTAATCCGCGATCGCTCGGAAAAGAGCGGTATCGGTTTCTCCGCCACGGTGCAGAGCAAGGATGACCGTAAGAGCATTGGCGAAATCCTCGAAGGCGTGGCTCCGGAGGACCTCACCAAATACGGCTTGATTCCGGAATTCGTGGGCCGTCTGCCGGTGATTGCCACGCTCAAGGAACTGGATGAGGATGCCCTGGTGAAGATCCTCACCGAGCCCAAGAACGCCATCACCAAACAATACGCCAAACTGTTCGAGATGGAAGACTGCGAGCTGGAATTCCGCGAGGAGGCCCTGCATGCCGTGGCTCGCAAGGGCATGGAACGCAAGACCGGCGCCCGCGGCCTGCGCTCCATCCTGGAGAAGGTGCTGCTGGACACCATGTATGACCTGCCCACCCTGGAAGGACTGAGCAAGGTGATCGTGGATGCCGATGTGATCAATAACAAATCCAAGCCCTTGTTGATCTACGAGGGGGGTGAGCAGCACCGCGCGGCTTCCGATTGAGCTAAGTCTCTGATATACAGCAGGTTTGGGGTGAAAACTCCAACCGTTGAGCGAAAATACCGGGTTTTCCCGGTATTTTTTTGTCTGAACACCATAGAATTCCCTTACAAAGCCGGTTTCATCCCGGGAAATGCAGAAAATTCCACGTCAACCCTTGAATTTCACCTGTACAAGCCGCAGATTGGTATCGACAGTGCTAAAGGCGGTCCATAGGTCTGCCGACGAGTAGTACAAGCGCCACGATATTTTGCAAGACCTGCGATGCAGGCAGGTGGCCAATATTGAAATACCTGAGGAAATTCCCACATGTCCGAAAAAGACAAATCATCCGACGTCATCAACGACCAGCCACAACTCATGCCGGTGCTGCCGCTGCGTGACGTGGTGGTGTATCCCTACATGGTCATCCCTCTGTTCGTGGGCCGCGACAAGTCCATTCGCGCCCTGGAGGCGGCCATGGATGACGACAAGCAGATTCTCCTGGCGGCGCAGAAGAACGCCTCCCAGGACGAGCCCGAGCCGGAGGATTTGTACCGCACCGGCACCGTGGCCAACATTCTGCAATTGCTGAAATTGCCCGACGGCACCATCAAGGTGCTGGTGGAGGGCAGTGAGCGCGCCAAGGTGCTCAATTACCTGAGCAGCGATGAGTATTTCCAGGCCCAGGTCAGCCTCACCGAGACCGAGGCCGAGCCCCTGGACGATCGCGAAAGCGAGGTACTGATGCGTTCCGTGCTGGCGCAGTTCGACCAGTACGTGAAACTGAGCAAAAAGGTGCCGCCGGAGATCCTGTCGTCCCTGGCCGGCATCGATGAGCCGGGCCGCCTGGCGGATACCATCGCCGCGCACATGTCGCTGAAGATCGACGAAAAGCAGCACATCCTGGAGATCACCGATGCGCGCAAGCGCCTCGAACACCTGATCGGCCTGATGGAGGCGGAGATCGACCTGTTGCAGGTGGAGAAGCGTATCCGTGGCCGGGTCAAGCGGCAGATGGAAAAAAGCCAGCGCGAGTATTATCTCAACGAACAGATGAAGGCCATCCAGAAAGAGCTGGGTGACATGGACGAGGGCCACAACGAGCTGGACGAACTGGCGGCGAAGATCGAAAAGGCCGGCATGTCAAAAGAGGCCAAGGAAAAGGCAGAGACCGAGCTGAACAAGCTGAAGATGATGTCGCCCATGTCCGCCGAGGCCACGGTGGTGCGCAATTACATCGATTGGCTGGTGAATGTGCCGTGGAAGAAGCGCACCAAGGTGCGTCACGACCTCAGCAGGGCCATGGAGGTGCTGGAGGCGGATCACTACGGCCTGGAGAAGGTCAAGGAACGCATCCTCGAGTATCTCGCCGTGCAGCAGCGCGCGAAAAAGGTGAAGGGCCCGATCCTCTGCCTGGTGGGACCGCCCGGGGTGGGCAAGACCTCCCTGGGCAAGTCCATTGCGCGCGCCACCAATCGCAAGTTCATTCGCATGTCCCTGGGTGGGGTGCGCGACGAGGCCGAGATCCGTGGCCATCGTCGTACCTACATCGGCGCCATGCCGGGCAAGATCATCCAGAACCTGTGCAAGGTGGAGACCCGTAACCCGTTGTACCTGCTGGACGAGCTGGACAAGATGTCAATGGACTTCCGTGGCGATCCGGCCTCGGCCCTGCTGGAGGTGCTGGACCCCGAGCAGAACAACAGCTTCAACGATCACTATCTGGAAGTGGACTACGATCTGTCCGACGTCATGTTCGTGGCCACCGCCAATTCACTGAATATTCCCGGTCCGCTGCTGGACCGCATGGAGGTGATTCGTCTCGCCGGTTACACGGAAGACGAGAAGGTGAACATCGCCGAGCGTTATCTGCTGAAAAAGCAGATCAAGTCCGCGGGGCTCAAGGACGAGGAGATCCACGTCAGTGAATCGGCGATCCGCGACATCATTCGCTATTACACCCGCGAGGCGGGCGTGCGTAACCTGGAGCGGGAGATCTCCAAGATCTGCCGCAAGGTGGTAAAGCAGATCCTGCTCAAGCCGGATACCAAGAAGGTTAACGTGACCTCGCGCAACCTGGAAAAATTCCTCGGCGTGAGGCGCTTCCGCTTCGGCTCCGCCGAGGAGACGGATCAGATCGGGCAGGTCACCGGCCTGGCCTGGACCGAGGTGGGCGGCGAACTGCTCACCATCGAGGCGGTGAAGATGCCGGGCAAGGGCAAGCACACCGTCACCGGGCAACTGGGTGACGTGATGAAGGAGTCCGTGCAGGCGGCCATGAGCGTGGTGCGCAGCCGGGCCAAGGCCCTGGGGCTGGATCCCGAGTTCTACAGCGAAACGGATATTCACATTCACGTGCCCGAAGGGGCGGTGCCCAAGGATGGTCCCAGTGCCGGTGTGGGCATGTGCACGGCCCTGGTCTCGGTATTGACCGATATTCCGGTACGGGCCGATGTGGCCATGACCGGAGAGATCACCCTGCGCGGTGAGGTGTTGCCCATCGGCGGCCTGAAGGAGAAACTGCTGGCGGCCCACCGTGGTGGTATCAAGACGGTGTTGATCCCCGAGGAAAATACCCGGGATCTGAAAGATATTCCCAAGAATATCAAGCAGAGTCTGGATATTCGTCCGGTGCGATGGATCGACGAAGTGCTGGAAGTGGCGTTGCAACACATGCCCGAGCCCCTTCCGGAAGGCAAAGTGGTCGCAGGAGACAAGTCGTCAAAAGGTAAAACGATTCACGCCCACTAAAACTCATCGAGTCAGTGGTATTTAAAAAACCGTCTACGGTATTCCGTAGGCGGTTTTTTGTCCCAGGGGGAGGGGTTTCCGTGCTGTGAAAAAAGGGGTGAAAATGCCATTAATTCCTCTCTAATGCCCATGAATCCTTGACATGGGGGAATCGCCATTGGTATAAATCCTTGCGAATCGCGCCAGCCGCCATTAACCGATGCGCCCACCAATGGCATCTACAATCAAAAACTGAACCGGCGGCATTTTTCTGGGCCACACGCGAATTTCAATCACAGCACATAATAACCACACAGAGAGGTGTTCTAAGTGAATAAAGCCGAATTGATCGATGCAGTAGCAGACAGTGCCGATATCTCCAAGGCCTCGGCCACCCGTGCCGTTGACGGCATGGTGGAAGCCATTACCAGCGCATTGCAAAAAGGGGATCAGGTTGCCCTGGTGGGCTTTGGTACCTTCAGCGTGAAGGCCCGCGCCGCCCGTACCGGCCGTAATCCCCGCACCGGCGAAGCCATTCAAATCAAGGCCTCCAATAATCCGACATTCAAGGCTGGCAAAGCACTGAAAGATGCCGTAAACTAGTCGGCTTTCCCAGGGTGCTTAGCTCAGTTGGGAGAGCGTCGCCCTTACAAGGCGAATGTCGGGGGTTCAAGTCCCTCAGCACCCACCATTAAGTCCCGAATTAAGACCTGAATTTCAGGCATAAATTTACGGACCGAGATGAATGGGTAAACCAGGTTTTGTTGGGGAGTGGTAGTTCAGTTGGTTAGAATACCGGCCTGTCACGCCGGGGGTCGCGGGTTCGAGTCCCGTCCACTCCGCCACTACTAGATTTGTGTAGTCAAACGGGGCGTTCCTATCTGAAGTGGGGACGCCTTTTTTGTTTTCTGCGGCGTACTTTATTGCAGCCATGATTGTTATTAGCGCGTAAAATACCACCGCACGAACTTTTGTTGGTAGCCATAATCTGACAACAATACTGACAAACGAAGCTAACAGAATAAAAGCTAACAGGCCCTAACAATGGCCCTTAACGATTTTTAATCTTCTTTAAACACCACGTAACGACACTACGTAACAAGCGCGAAGAAAACATATGCTGCATTTTATTCGAGAACGCGCCCAGGGTTGGATCGCCTGGGTCATCGTCGGTCTGCTGATCATTCCTTTTGCCCTATGGGGCATCAACCAGTACTTCGGCAATGGAGGCAAGCTGGTGGCCGCCACTGTCAATGGTGAGGAAATAAGCCAGAGCGATTTTCAAACGGCCTTTTATGAGCAACGCAGTCGCATGCAGGAAATGCTCGGTAGCCAGTACGATGCGCAGCTGTTTGATCCACAGATCAAAAAGCGGGTTATCAACGAACTGGTGGATCGTGAGCTGCTCCTGCAGCATGCCGAAGACATGGGCTTTCGGGTAAGCGATGAGACCGTGGTGGCCACTATTCAGAGCATTGATGCCTTCCGTGAAGATGGGGTCTTTTCCGCCAGTCTCTATCAACAACAATTACAAACCCAGGGGCAGTCACCCGCCAGCTTCGAACGGCGTGTGAAACGCATGATGCTCGCAGGTCAGTTGCCCGATGGTCTAGCAGTTTCTATATTCATCACCGATGCAGAACTTGCGCGAATGATCAAGCTGGAAAAACAACAGCGGGATTTTCAGTTTTTCACATTGTCGACGGCAAATTACAGCGATGAAGCCAGTGTCGATGATGCGGCCATCAAAGCCTATTACGAGCAACATGTGGAACGTTTCATGACGCCGGAAAAGGTGCGCGTGGAATACGTGGAGTTATCTGCCTCAGGACTGAAGAGTGACAAGGAACCCACCGAAGAAGAGCTGCGTGAGTTTTACGAGGCAAACAAAGATCAATACGGAACACCGGAAGAACGTCGGGCCAGTCACATCCTGATCCAGCTGGACGAGGGCGCTGATGAGGCAGCCGTGGAAGCGGCACGAAAAAAGGCCGAAGCCTTGGTCGCCAGGCTGCGTGCTGGTGAGTCCTTCGAAAAGCTGGCAAAGGAAAATTCCGATGACCCGGGTTCTGCGGAAACGGGTGGCGATCTCGGTTTCTTTGGTCGCGGCGTCATGGAGCCGGATTTCGAGTCAGCGGCGTTTTCCATGAAAAAGGGCGAGATCAGTGATCCTATTCTCACCTCCTTTGGTTATCACATCATCAAGCTGACAGATATCCGCGGTGGCGCATCCAAGTCCTTTGACGAAGTGCGGGATGAGATTCGCGAACAATTCAAACGCGATGCGAAGGAACGTAAATACTTTGAGCTGGCGGATAAACTGACCAACCTGGCCTACGAGAGTCCGGATTCGCTCAGTGAGGTTGCCGATACCCTGGGACTGGAACTCAAGCAGAGTCCGTATTTCACCCGCCGCGGTGGCCCGGGTATCTTTGCCAATCCGAAGGTGCTCGCTTTGGCCTTCAGTGATGAAGTATTGAAACAGGGTTACAACAGCGAACCCATCGAATTGGGTGAGAATCATGTCGTAGTATTGCGCCTGCTGGATCACCAGGAGGCGGCTCGGCGTCCGCTGGAAGAGGTCAAGGAACAGGTCAAGCAATTGCTGGTGCAGGAAAAAGCCCGGGAGGCGGTGAAGGCTGCGGGTGAAAAGGCCGTGCAACAGCTGCGGGGCGGAGAATCCTCTGACACGGTATTGCAAAATCTCTCTGCAAAGTGGCAGGCCGCCAAAGCGGTGTTGCGTGATGCCAAGTCACCGGATGCAGCTATCGTCCGCCAGGCCTTCCGTTTGAACCGTCCCAGCTCAGCTGATTCACCCGAGTATGGTGGCGTGGTACTGGCATCCGGCGATTATGCGGTGATTCGCCTGGACAAGGTGGTGGATGGGGATCCCACCAAGTTGGATGCCGCTGAGAAAACCAAGCTCAGGCGTCAGCTGGCAGGCGAGCAGGGTGCCAATGCCCAAATGCATCTTATTGCCGCACTACGCGCCAAGGCCAAGATCAATATCCAGGCTGACGACTTGTAGTTATTAAGAGTCTCAAAATTGAATTAACAGACATCGGTGAGCATTCGCCCAGCTCGGGAATGCCCGAAGTGTCAGTGAGTAAACGCGGGCTAATCCCATAGCGCCTTTTACCACACCAGATACTGTGGGAGCGCCTTTCCAGGCGCAATTCGCGCCTGGAAAGGCGCTCCCACGCGGGGAATTAACTCCGTAGCAAGTATTTTGAGACGATTATTAACCCGGCAATAATAATGCCTGGTTAATAATAATAGCCTGAATCCCTGTGTAGAGGATTGTCCCCATGTTGAAACTCAAGCTGCATTGGCAAATCCTCATCGCCCTGGTGCTTGCGGTGATCGCGGGCAACCTCACCGGCACAGATGCCAGTCTGTTCGGTATCAGCTTCTTTTCCGTTTATCAGTTCATCGGCAGCCTGTTTCTCAATGCGCTGAAAATGCTCATTGTGCCGCTGATCGTCTCTTCCATCATCGTGGGTATCGCCGGCATCGGTGGCGGTGATGCACTGGGGCGTCTAGGCGGGAAGACCCTGTTGTATTACATGAGCACCAGTCTCATCGCCATTCTCATCGGCCTGTTGATGGTCAACATGGTGGCGCCGGGGATCGTCGACGGTGAGCCGGCCAGGGACATGATCGGCTTGACCGGCAATGTCGATGACATCAAGGGCAAGGTGGAGGGCAAGGGCGCCGGTGACGTGGTGGACGTGTTCCTGCGCATGGTGCCCACCAATATCGTCGCCGCCGCGGCCAATGGGCAAATGCTGGGGCTGATCTTTTTCAGCCTGTTGTTCGGTTTTTTTCTCACCAAGATCCAGGAGGCCTACGCCGAGTCCTTGTACAACTTCTGGCAGGGCGTGTACGAGGTGATGATGCTGATCACCGACTGGGTGATGAAGTTCGCGCCCATCGGTGTGTTCGCCCTGGTGGCCAAGGTGGTGGCCACCACGGGCTTCGACGCCTTCAAGCCGCTGGCGCTGTTTTTCGTTACCGTGGTGTTTGCCCTGGCGCTGCATTTTTTTGTGGTCATGCCCCTGCTGCTGCGCCTGATCGGGCGGGTGAATCCCTGGCGGCATTATCGTGCCATGCTGCCGGCCCTGCTCACCGCCTTTTCCACCAGCTCGTCTTCGGCCACCCTGCCCATGACCCTGGAGTGTGTGGAAAAGAACGCCGGTGTGTCCAACAAGACCTCCAGCTTCGTGCTGCCCCTGGGGGCCACCATCAACATGGATGGCACGGCCCTGTACGAGTGTGTGGCGGCCATCTTTATCGCCCAGGCCTATGGCATCGAGTTGAGTTTTGCCACCCAGTTCACCATCGTCCTGGTGGCCCTGTTGACCTCCATTGGCGTGGCGGGGATTCCTGCGGCCAGCCTGGTGGCCATTTCCATAATCCTCGCCACCATCGGCCTGCCGGTGGAGGCCATCGGTCTGATCCTCGCCGTGGATCGCGTGCTGGACATGTGCCGCACCACGGTGAATGTGTTCAGTGATTCCTGCGGTGCGGTGGTGATTGCCCGCTCGGAGGGGGAGCAGGGTATTTTGCAGGGAAAAATCTAGCGCAAAGGCTAAACATCAAATGCCAGGACGAAAGGGCGCAAAGAAAAACTGCCTGGCTTGAAAAGTGTTCTTTTTAATCTCTTTAAAAGAACTACTTCAGCACTATTATTATCCTGTGGGAGCGCCTTTCCAGGCGCGATTCGCGTCTGGAAAGGCGCTCCCACACGGGGAAACAACCCTGTAGCAGCGTTGAATAAGCCGACCCCGCGCGCCGTTATAGCTGCGCCATGCCGGTGATGTTGTAACCGCCGTCCACATAGGTGATCTCGCCGGTGATGCCCGAGGCCAGATCGGAGCAGAGGAAGGCGGCGGTGTTGCCCACTTCCTCGATGGTTACATTGCGCCGCAGCGGCGTGTTCTGTGCGCTGTAGTTCAACATGGACTTGAAGTTCTTGATGCCGGCGGCGGCCAGGGTGCGAATGGGGCCGGCGGAGATGCAGTTGACGCGGATGTTTTCCGGTCCCAGGTTGGCGGCCATGTAACGCACGTTGGCCTCCAGGCTGGCCTTGGCCAGGCCCATGACGTTGTAGTTGGGCAGCACCCGCTCGGCGCCGAGGTAGCTCAGTGTGAGCAGGGCGGCATTGCGCCCCTGCATCATGTTGCGCCCGGCCTTGGCCAGGGCGGCGAAGCTGTAGGAACTGATCTCGTGGGCGGTGTTGAAGCCGGCACGGGTGACGCTGTCCAGGTATTCGCCCTCCAGTTCCTCGCGCGGCGCGTAGGCCACGGAGTGGATGAGGATGTCCAGGTGGTCCCAGTAGTCGTCCAGTTTTTCGAACAGGCTGTCGATTTGCTCGTCACTGGCCACGTCGCAGGGCAGGACGATCTCCGAGTCGCATTCCGCGGCGAGTTTTTCCACCCGGTCGGCCAGTTTGTCGTTCTGGTAGGTGAAGGCCAGTTCCGCGCCTTCACGGTGCATGGCTTGGGCGATGCCCCAGGCGATGGAGCGATTGCTGGCGCAGCCGACGATCAGCGCCTTTTTGCCGTCTAAGAATCCCATGGTGGATTTCCTTTTATTATCTGATTGCTGTCTGGTTATTGTCCGGTGTCTGGATAGCAGGGCAGGGGCGCAAAACGCGGCCACCGGTGAACCCTCCTCGAGCAGGCGTATTATACGCAATGAGCAGGCAAAAGTGATGGCTTTTATTGAGTGTAAGCGTTTGATTCCGGGGCCGGATAGTGGCAGTTTACGCTGTGTGTTCCAAGATGCCGGAGAGTGGGAATTGACGTTTGAGCTGTGGGGGATCTGAGTGGTCTATCCTGACCGAAACAAGACCACGCGCAGCTCGATTCAGTGGCTGGCCCTGTTTGCCGTGTTGCTGTTCCTGTTGACCGCCTGTGGCGATGATATCTGGAACAGCCCTTATCCGGCTGCCGAAGCGCAGCAGAATATCTTTTATTCCGCTTTCAGTCTGCGCCCTAAACACCTCGATCCGGCGCGCTCCTACAGCTCCAACGAGGTGGTGTTCACCGGGCAGATCTACGAGCCGCCCCTGCAGTATCACTATCTCAAGCGGCCCTACACGCTGATTCCCCTTACCGCCACCGAGGTGCCACGTCCCTATTTCGAGGACAGCCAGGGCCGGCGTCTGCCGTCGGACGCTCCCACCGAACAGATCGCCTACAGTGTCTACGAGATTCACATCCAGCCGGGCATTCGTTATCAGCCCCACCCGGCCTTTGCCAGGGACGCCTCGGGCCAGGCCCTTTACCTCGAGCTGACCGCCCGTGACCTGGCAGGCATCGATCAGCTGAGCGACTTTCCGCAGACCGGCAGCCGCGAACTGGTGGCAGCCGATTACGTCTACCAGATCAAGCGCCTGGCTCACCCCAAACTACATTCGCCTATTTATGGTTTGATGGCGGAATACATCGTCGGCCTGCGCGACTATGCCAGAACCCTGAGTGAGGTGGTGAAGGGCTGGAAGGGGGATGACCAGGCGCGGCATTTTCTCAACCTGCATGACTATCCCCTGGCGGGCGTCGAGGTGGTGGACCGTTACACCTATCGCATTCGTTTGCAGGGCCGGTATCCGCAGTTCGTCTACTGGCTGGCCATGCCCTTTTTTGCGCCGCTGCCGGTGGAGGCCGACCGCTTCTATTCCCAGCCGGGCATGCAGGCGAAAAACCTCACCCTGGACTGGTACCCCGTGGGCACCGGTCCCTACATGCTCACGGTGAACAACCCCAATCGCAAGATGGTCATGATGCGTAATCCCCATTTCCATGGCGAAAGCTACCCACAGGAAGGCGAGTCCGGTGATGAGGCAAAAGGATTGTTGAAGGATGCAGGCAGGCCGCTGCCCTTTATCGACAAGGTGATCTTCAGCCTGGAGAAGGAAGACATCCCTACCTGGAACAAATTCCTCCAGGGTTACTACGATGCCTCGGGTATCAGTTCGGACAGTTTTGATCAGGCCATCCAGGTCTCCGGCCAGGGCGAGGCAGGACTCACCGACGCCATGCGCGCCAAGGGCATTCATTTGTCCACTGGGGTGGCCGCCTCCACCTATTACATGGGTTTCAACATGCGCGACCCGGTGGTGGGCGGGCTGAGCGAAAAGGCCCGCAAGCTGCGTCAGGCCATCTCCATTGCCGTGGATTACGACGAGTTTATTTCCATTTTCCTCAATGGCCGGGGCATTCCGGCCCAGGGCCCACTGCCGCCGGGGATTACCGGCTACCAGGGTGGTAGGGCGGGGGTGAACCCCTATGTCTATGAATGGGTGGGAGATGAGAAAAACGGCAAGCTCAAGCGCAAATCCATCACCGAGGCCAAACGTCTGTTGGCGGAGGCCGGCTATCCGGAAGGGCGGGATATCGTCACCGGTAAGCCGTTGATCATCCATCTCGATGCCACCGGCGGCGGGCCAGACGACAAGGCGCGCTTCGACTGGCTGCGCAAGCAGTTCGCGAAGATCGATTTGCAGTTAGACATCCGCTCCACGGACTACAACCGCTTCCAGGAAAAAATGCTCAAGGGCACCGCGCAATTGTTCCAGTGGGGCTGGAATGCTGATTATCCAGATCCAGAGAATTTCTTTTTTCTGTTATACGGACCCAATGCCAAGGCGGGCAAGAATGGCGAGAATGCCGCCAATTATGAAAACCCTGAATTTGACCGCTTGTTCGGGCAAATGAAGAACATGCCCAACGGCCCGCGGCGGCTCAAACTGATCCGGCAAATGGTGGAGATCGTACAGCGGGACGCTCCCTGGATCTGGGGTTTGCATCCAAAAAAATTCAGCCTGTACCATGCCTGGCTACATAATGTGAAACCCAACGACATGGCCAACAACACGTTGAAGTACAAACGCATCGATCCCCGGTTGCGCGCACAAAAGCGCCGGGAATGGAACAGGCCGGTGATCTGGCCCCTGGTGCTCACCGCCGTGTTGCTGGTGTTGGCGTTTATTCCGGCGTTGATGCTTTATCGGCGTAAACTGCATTCGCGGGGGCTGCACTAATGCTCGCTTATATCGTGCGCCGCAGCCTGTACGCCATCCCCATCCTGATTGGCGTCAATCTGCTCACCTTCTGGTTGTTCTTCGTGGTCAACAGTCCGGACGACATGGCGCGCATGCAATTGGGACAGAAGCGAGTCACCCCCGAGGCCATCGAAAAATGGAAGGCCGAGCGTGGCTATGACAAGCCCCTGTTATTCAATAGCGAAGCGCCAGGTCTGGCATCGCTGACTCACACCATCTTTTTCGAGAAATCCGTGCGCCTGTTCGTGTTCGACTTCGGTAGTGCCGATGATGGCCGTGACATCGCTCATGATATTCAGCAACGGATGTTCCCCAGTCTGGCCCTGGCCATCCCAGTTTTTCTGGTGGGCCTGCTACTGAACATCAGCATTGCCCTGATCATCGCCTTTTTCCGCGCCACCTATATTGACCACATGGGAGTGATTCTCAGCGTCATGCTGATGTCCATCTCCGCGCTGTTTTATATCATCGGCGGGCAGTTCCTGGTGAGCAAGCTCCTCCACCTGGTGCCTATTTCCGGTTATGAGGGCGGCTGGTCTGCGATCAAGTTTCTCATCTTGCCGGTGCTCGTCGGCGTGGTGGGTGGCATCGGCGCCGGTACCCGCTGGTATCGCACCATTTTTCTCGAGGAGATCAACAAGGACTATGTGCGCACCGCGCGGGCCAAGGGCCTGGCGGAGCGTGTGGTGTTGTTTAAGCACGTATTGAAGAACGCCATGATCCCCATTTTGACCGGTGTGGTGGTGACTATCCCGCTGCTGTTCATGGGCAGCCTGATCACCGAATCCTTCTTCGGCATCCCCGGCCTGGGCAGTTACACCATCGATGCGATTCGCGCCCAGGACTTCGCCATCGTGCGTTCCATGGTGTTTCTCGGCTCGGTGCTGTACATCCTTGGCCTGCTGTTGACGGATCTTTCCTATACCCTGGTGGATCCGCGGGTGCGTCTTTCATGAGCTGGTTACGACGTCATCCCGCGCTGAGTGTCTTTATCATGATGCTGGCCGTCGTTGTGGCGGGAATGTGGCTGCTGCCGGTAAAGCCGGTACTGTTGTGGACCGATGCCCTGGTCTACCTGTTGATCATCACTCTCGTGAGTTTCTTCACCTATGTGCGCAGCCGCGAGCATTTGCTCAGCCCCTGGCGACAGGTGGTGCGGCGTCCCCTGGCGGCCATGGCCATGGTGGTACTGGCCGCCTATGTCTCGGTGGGGCTGCTGGATTCCATTCATTTTCGCAAGGCCCTGCCCCTGCAAGATGGCGCCACCCAGGTGGATTATTCCGTGGAGGTGTTGAGTCTGCTGGATGTGCTGGCCGGCCCGTTGCGCAAGCAGTTGGAAAAGACCTATTCCGCGCCCCTGGCGGCCCATTTGTTCACCAAGGAACTGGTGGAGCAGGCCGATGGCAGCATCATCCGTGGCTATCCGCGCCTTGAGTACGGTGGGCGTCATCTGCGTGATCCCGCGGCCCAGCGCACGGCGGACATCCTGCAACGCGCGGCCCTGGCCCTGGGGCAGGGACTGTTGCTGTGGCTGGTGTTGTCTTCCCTGTGGCTGGCCTGGCTGGCGCGACGCCATCACTGTTCATTCCCGGACTTTACGCGGCAGATGATCGTGGGGCAGACACAGATTCCCTGGCGCGTGATCCTGGCCACCCTGGGGGTGTTGGTCCTGCTGTTGATGATCATCCTCCAGCTGGGCGTGGCCTATCACCTGCTGGGTACCGACAAGGTGGGCAACGATGTGCTGTATCTGAGCATCAAGAGCATTCGCACCGGGCTGGTGATCGGTACCCTGACCACCCTCATCATGCTGCCCTTCGCCGTGTTGCTGGGTATCATGGCCGGGCATTTTCGCGGCTGGGTGGATGACGTGATCCAGTACATCTACACCACGCTGAACTCCATCCCTGGCGTGTTGCTCATCGCCGCGGCCATTCTCTCCGTGGACCTGTTCATCAGCAACAATCAGGCACTGTTCGAAACGGTGGTGGAACGTGCCGACATTCGCTTGTTGTTCCTGTGCATTATCCTGGGCATCACCAGCTGGACCGGCCTGTGCCGCCTGCTGCGCGGCGAGACCCTCAAGCTGCGTGAGCTGGATTACATCCAGGCGGCCACGGCCTTTGGGGTGAGCAATGCCAAGATCATCAGCCGCCACATTCTGCCCAACGTGATGCATATCGTGCTGATTTCCGTGGTGCTGGACTTCAGCGGCCTGGTGCTGGCGGAGGCGGTGCTGTCCTACGTGGGGGTGGGCGTGGATCCAAGCATGGCCAGCTGGGGCAACATGATCAACAGCGCGCGCCTGGAAATGGCGCGGGAACCGGTGGTGTGGTGGTCGCTGGTGGCGGCCTTCTGGTTCATGTTCATCCTGGTGCTGGCGGCCAACGTGTTTTCCGATGCGGTGCGCGATGCCTTTGATCCGCGGGTCAGTGGCTGATTAAAGTAGATCTGTTTTTGCTGAAAAAGCATCGCACAACAGCAATCGCAGACATTGCCGGGCAAACGCCTGCTTGGGAATGCCTGAAGGGTTAAAACCGTACGTAGGAGCGCCTTTCCAGGCGCGATTCGCGCCTGGAAAGGCGCTCCTACACGGAGATCATAATGCTGGGGTAATTTTTTGAGACGATTGATAGCTTACAGGCAGAGGAAATAATGAGAACAACGCAATGAGCAAACCCTTACTGCAAATAGACAACCTGCAAACCAGCTTCGCCACGGCGCAGGGCCTGGTGCGGGCGGTGGACGGCATCAGTCTGGCGATCCACAAGGGACAGACCTTTGCCCTGCTGGGCGAGTCGGGTTGCGGCAAGTCCATGACCGCGCTGTCCGTCATGCGTCTGCTGCCGGAGCCCGCCGGGCGCATCACCGGGGGCAGCATCCGCCTCAACGGGGATGACTTGTTGCAGTTACCCGAGGTGGCCATGCGCCAGGTGAGGGGCAAGCGCATCGCGATGATCTTTCAGGAACCCATGACCAGCCTCAACCCGGTGCTCACCATCGGCCAGCAGATAGGCGAATGCGTGCTGCAACAGGGCGCGGCCCATAGCAAACGCCGCGTGCTGGAACTGCTGGAGGCGGTGGGCATTCCCGATCCCGCGCAACGCTACAACGAATACCCGCATCAGCTCTCCGGCGGCATGAAGCAGCGCATCATGATCGCCATGGCCCTGGCCGGGGAACCGGACCTGCTGATCGCCGACGAGCCCACCACGGCGCTGGATGTGACCATCCAGGCCCAGGTGCTGGACCTCATGCGCAGGTTACAGCAGGACATGGGCATGGCCATTTTGTTGATCACTCACGACCTCGGCGTGGTGGCGGAAATGGCCGACCGCGTGGCCGTGATGTACGCCGGGCAGATCGTCGAGGAGGCCGAGCGTGACGCCTTCTTTGCGCGGCCGCAGCATCCCTATGCGCAAAAACTGTTTGCCTCATTGCCCGACATGGAAAAACGCGGCGAGCGCCTGGCCATCATCCCGGGCCATGTGCCGTCCCTGGCCACCAGGTTCACCGGTTGCCGCTTCGTGGAGCGGTGTGACCAGGCCATGGATGTCTGTCACCACGAGGTGCCGGTGTGGATGGCGGGAGAGGCCGGTAGCGGGGTGCGTTGTCATCGCTACGATACCCGCTACGCCGCGCAGTTTACTACCAAACAGACAGCGCAGGCCGCGCCGAGCCAAACCCGGCAACAGGCCATGGAGGGCAAGACCCCCCTGCTCACGGTGGAAGGGCTCAAGGTGCATTTCCCCATTCACAAGGGACTGCTGCGGCGGGTGGTGAATCATGTCAAGGCGGTGGACGATGTGTCCATGGCCATTCCCGAGCGTCACACCCTGGCCCTGGTGGGGGAATCCGGCTGCGGCAAGACCACGGCGGGCAAGAGCATCCTGCAACTGGTGAAACCCACCGCCGGCCGGGTGCGGTTTCAGGACGTGGAACTCAGTGCCCTGTCCGCGGCGCAGTTGCGCCCGCACCGCAGCGATATCCAGATCATCTTCCAGGATCCCTTTTCCTCCATGAACCCGCGCATGATGATCATGGACATCATCGAGGAAGGCATGATCACCCAGGGCATCGGCGGCGATGCCCGGGCGCGGGCCCGGCGGGTGGATGAGTTGCTGGAACAGGTGGGCCTGTCGGCGGAGGTGAAACACCGTTATCCCCACGAGTTCTCCGGCGGTCAGCGTCAGCGCATCTGTATCGCCCGCGCCCTGGCGGTGGAACCCAAACTGATCGTCTGCGACGAGCCCACCAGCGCCCTGGATGTCTCCGTGCAGGCGCAGATCCTCAACCTGTTGAAAGACCTGCAGGACGAACTGGGCCTGGCCTACCTGTTCATCACCCACGACCTGTCCGTGGTGGAATACCTGGCCCATGAGGTGGCGGTGATGTATCTCGGGCGCATCGTCGAGCAGGGCAGTGTGCAGGCGGTGATGGAAAATCCCCTGCATCCCTACACCAGGGCGTTATTGGCCGCGGTGCCGGTGATCGAGACCTCCGCCGACGGCAGCGAGCGCAGCATCGTCAGTGTGCAGGGGGAGATGCCGTCACCCATCAACCCGCCGAGCGGTTGTCACTTTCATCCGCGCTGTGAACAGGCCATGGCGGAATGCGCACAAGCCTATCCGCCAACAAGCCAGATGGACGACGGGCACAGGGTGCGTTGTTATCTCTACGAGAGCGGGTAACTCCGTAGGGTGGGCACGTGGTAGGTGCCCACGGGGTGACCATTCGATAACGCGTGGGCACGGTTTTTGTGCCCACGCGTAGCGTTATTCCCCACATTGCAGACCCTCAACGGCGGAATCCCTCAATGCCCAATCCCATGGATATTTTCCTTCTCTGACATATCGCTGAAAGGTTGAATATGGCCATTGTATTGGGGCTTCACACAAGCCGTGTTTTACCGGGTTGTAATGAATATAATCAATGTGCCGATGGAAATCTTCCTGGTCGCGTATCTGATGTTCCCAGAAACGTCGTTGCCATACTGTCGATTCTCGGTGTTTTTTCTTGGAGATGGATAGCTGCCCGTTGTATGTGTAGTGATCTCTGCACGCTATGCTCACATATCGTTTGATTTTTCCCCAACGTACCGAGAAATTCGCATCGCCTTTGGGTAATGTCCAGACACAATGTAGATGATCTGGCATCAGAACCCAGGCGTCTATTTTAAAAGGGTATTGCTGACGGGTTTTCTCAATGGCGATTCGTAATGCGTTGCGGAATATGTCATCACACAGGATGGTTTTTCGGTGATAACTCACCACAGTAAAAAAATAACAGCCGCCTGCCGTTTGTGCGCGACGATAATGGGACATGGCATTCCGTTGCTTTGAGACTTGTCATTCCTTTAGTTACGCGTGGGCACAAACCACGTGCCCACCCTACAGGGTGTTGTCGGTAGGGTGGGCACGTGGTTTGTGCCCACGCGGCATCTACAATTTTACCATGCAGGTCAGGACTGCTGCGTCACATCCACGTACAGGGTCAGGCGTTGCCCCGGTTGCAGGTACTTGCCTTTCTTGAGGGAATTCCAGCGCCGCAGCTTGCGCACGGTGACGCTGAATTTTTGCGCGATGCGCGCCAGTGAGTCGCCCTTGCGCACCCTGTAGTGCACCTGCTGGCGGGTGACGCTGCGCGGCATGGCGACGAATTGCCGGCTGGCGAGGTTGCGGGACTTGCTCCACACCACCAGGCGCTGGCCGGGTTTGAGGGCATCCTTGGGCGACATGCCGTTCCAGCGGGCCAGTTGGCTGACCTTTACCTTGTACTTGCGGGAGATGTCCCAGAAGGTGTCGCCGCGTTTCACGGTGTGGGTGATCTTGTAGCCGCTGCGCTTGGTGTTTTGCAGGGCCGCGCGGCGGCGGTCTTCGCTCAGGTAGTGTTTGAGGTTCTTGGTGGCCACCGGGATGATGATGCTTTGCCCGGCGCGGATCCATTTGTCGTGGATGTTGTTGACCTCCTGCAGCAGGGCCACGGAGGTCTGGTATTTGCGCGCGATGTGGCCGAGGGTCTCGCCCTCGCGGATGCGGTGACGCTCCCAGCGCACACGGTTTTTCTTGTCCACCCTGGCCAGGGCCTCGCGGAACGGCTGTGCCTTGTCCCGGGGCAGGGAAAGGATGTGCGGCCCGCGGGGGTCGGTGGCCCAGCGGTTGAAGGCGGGGTTGAGCTGGTACATGGTTTCGATGGGCAGGCCGGCCAGTTCCGCGGCCAGGGCCAGGTCGATCTGCCCGCCGATGTCCACGTGCTCGAGATAGGGCTCGTCGGGGATGGAGGCCAGTTGCACCCCCAGGGCCTGGGGTTTTTGTACGATGGCGCTGATGGCCAGCAGCTTGGGCACATAGCCCTGGGTTTCGTCCGGCAGGTCCAGGGACCAGAAGTCCGTGGGCTTGCCCTTGCGCCTGTTCTTTTTCACGGCGCGGGCCACGCGGCCCTCGCCGGTGTTGTAGGAGGCCAGGGCCAGCAGCCAGTCACCATCGAAGCGCTTGTGCAGGCGCTGCAGGTAATTCAGGGCGGCACGGGTGGCCTTGGGCACGTCGCGGCGGCCGTCGTACCACCAGTTCTGTTTCAGGCCGTAGCGCTTGCCGGTGGCGGGGATGAATTGCCAGATGCCGGCGGCGCGGCCGGGGGAATAGGCGAAGGGCTGGAAGGCGCTCTCCACGATGGGCAGCAGGGCGATCTCCAGGGGCATGCCACGGGCCTCGATCTCTTCCACGATCTCGTAGAGGAAGGGCCGGGCGCGTTCCACCACGCGATCCAGGTAGGCCTGATGACTGGCGTACCAGTCGATGTAGGGGCGCACCAGTCGATGGTCCTGGCCCTCGAGACGAAAGCCCTTGCGCAGGCGGTCCCAGAGGTCGTGGGTCTGCGGTGCCGTGGCGTGATTGTCTTGCCGGGTGGCGGACGGCGGAACGGCGTCGTCTCCTGCGACATGGCCGAGGTCATCGCGGGCCTCTTCCAGGGTCCAGGGCTCATCGGGGGTGTTGGCGGATTCCCGGCTCGCCACCAGGGCCCACCAGGGGGTGGCGGTGTCGGGGGTGAAGGCCAGGTGGTGGCGACGGCGATGGGCGGGCGGCTGGTGCTTGCCGTCGGGCGCGCCGTGGATGGTCGGGGCGGGGGATGCCTCTTCTTCGGCAGCGGGCGCCAGGGTCTCGCTGGGGGCCACGCAGCCGCTCAACAACCCAAGGCTCAGCAACAGGTAGAGGGCGATACTGTGGGTGAAAGGCGTGAGGCGGGAGAGAGGCATGGTGTCTGGGTTTTTTGAATCTTTATTGAAATTCATGGGATACGACAGAAAGTTAAACGATTATGGCAGTAAAGCCGTTCCGCGTCATCCGCGGTGTCCGGTGATGTTTCAAGCGTGTGAATCCTATCGGCCGCTGCTGGCGCTTAATCAAGGGTGTCCTTCCAATGGCGCACCACGGCAAACACCTCGGCGCCACTGCTGAGCTTGCGCCCGGCAAAGGCCTCGGCATTGCGGATAATCTCGGGTTGATCGCAGCGCAGGAAGGGGTTGGTGGCTTTTTCCTCCCCCAGCCGCGAGGGCACGGTGGGCAGGCCCTGGGCGCGTTGGGCCTGCACGGCCTGCTGGCGGGCCTCGATGGCCGGGTTGCCGGGCTCGGCGATACGCGCAAACACCAGATTGTCCGCGGTGTACTCATGTGCGCAGTAGACCAGGGTGTCGTCGGGCAGGGCGGCGATACGGCTGAGTGAGGCGTGCATCTGTTCCGGCGTGCCCTCGAACAGGCGCCCGCAGCCGCCAGCGAACAGGGTATCGCCGACGAAGACCTTGCCGGGGCCCACATAGGCGATATGGCCGGCGGTGTGGCCGGGAACGTCCATGACCTGGAATGTGCTGTCCAGGGCGTCGATGTGCACCCGCTCGTTGTCGCTCAGGGGGTGGCTGAGATGGGGGATGGTTTCACGGGCCGGGCCGTACACCGGGATTGACCAGTGGGCCAGCAGCTCACCGATGCCGCCCACGTGATCCCAGTGATGGTGAGTGATGAAGATGGCCGCGGGCGCCAGGGCCTGGCGCTGCAGGGCCTCGATCACTGGGGCGGCATCGCCGGGGTCCACGATCACCACCTGCGGCCGCTCCGGGTGCTGGATCAGCCAGATATAATTGTCATCGAAGGCGTTGACGGTATGTACGCGAAGCATGGGCATTCTCGCTGGCGACCGGGTGTGGGGGGAGTTTACGCCAAATGACGCAGGGTTGCAGCGCCGGCCACTGGTGGCGGCGGGGGAGTAGAGCGCGTATCGTTTTTGCGCGGAGTTCCGCGGGGACGTATCATGATCGAATGAGTATTGAACAAACGTGTTGACCGGCCTTAAAAAACGTATTATCCGCTGGACGCGGTGTGAGCCTTCGAAGGTGACACGCCAGCGCATGCGGGCCTGGTTCACCCACCTGCCCGGGCGTTGGTTGCAGGCCGAGGAGCGGGCCCAGCTGCGTGCCATCCTGCCCACCCTGTTCGGTTATCACCTGCTGCAACTGGGTGACGTGTATTCCAAGGATTGCCTCACCAGTTCGCGCATCCCCCATTGCGTGGTGCTGGACGAGTGGCCACAGGAAACGCCCCCCGCCGGGGAATGCGAGCGCAGCGAGGTACGCGGCTCGCTGGAATGGCTGCCCATCGCCACCGATGCCATCGATACCGTGGTCATGCCTCACACTCTGGAATTCACCGACGATCCGCACCAGGTGCTGCGCGAGATCGACCGCATTCTCATTCCCGAGGGGCATGCGGTGATCCTTGGCTTCAACCCCTGGAGCCTGTGGATCTTCTGGCGTATGGCCCTGAGCTGGCGCGGCCGGCCGCCCTGGTGCGGGCGCTTCACCAGCCAGGCGCGGCTCAAGGACTGGCTGCAACTGCTTGGCTTCGACATCATCGAGGCGCGGCGTTATTTTTACCGTCCGCCCCTGAGCCACAAGGGCCTGATGCGCCGGCTGCGCTTTCTCGACCGTATCGGCCAGCGCTGGACGCCCTTCTTTGGCGCCGGCTACGTGGTGGTGGCGCGCAAGCGGGTGGCCACACTCACCCCCATCCGTCCCCGCTGGCGACCGGTGCGCCGGCCCGTAGCCTCACCGGAACTGGCTGGAAACTCGCGCAGCCTGGCGCAGGGACAACACACAAAAAAAACGGAATCACAATGACAGAGAAACCCGTGGAGATCTTCAGCGACGGCGCCTGCCGCGGCAACCCCGGTCCCGGTGGTTGGGGCGTGGTGTTGCGCTACAATGGCGTGGAAAAGGAATTACACGGTGGTGAACCCCAGACCACCAACAACCGCATGGAACTGATGGCCGCCATCCGCGGCCTGGAGAGCCTGAAACGCCCCAGCCGGGTGATCCTCACCACCGATTCGCAATATGTGATGAAGGGCGCCACCGAGTGGCTGGAGGGCTGGAAGCGCAAGGGCTGGAAGACCGCCGGGCGCAAGCCGGTGAAAAATGTCGAACTCTGGCAACGCCTGGACAAGGCCATGCAGCCCCATGACATCCGCTGGCAATGGGTGCGCGGGCACACCGGGCATGCCGAGAACGAGCGCGCCGACGAGCTGGCCAACCGGGGTGCCGACGAGGTGTCGCACTAGGCTCGGCATCTCACTACATGATGGGCGCCCGCGAAATACGGACGCAACTGCGCCAAGTTGCTGGTGTTTCGAGGCTTACATTGGTTTGCGCCAATGGCGGCACATCCCTGTGCCGCATTATTATTAAGGGTCTCAAAAGTGGTTTAACAGACATTGGTGAGCATTTGCCACCTTGGGAATGCCAGAAGCGTCAGTGAGTGAAAGCAAATTATCCCATAGCGCACTTACTACAATGCCACATTCGGTGGGAGCGCCTTTTCCAGGCGTGATTCGCGCCTGGAAAGGCGCTCCCACACGGGAACATAACCTTGTTACAACTATTTTGAGACGATTTATAACCTGACAACACTGCTGTCCTGTTAACCTGCCTTTTGATTTGGCGAAGCTGTTGAAAAAACGGGAAAACAGCGAGCCTTTCGGCACTGGAGACATGAATAGCGCTGGTCTTTTTTCGTCATTCCGGCCTTCGCCGGGATGACGAATCTGAAGTTAACGGGACAGCAGTGACCTGACAATATTCATTGCCGGGTTTATAAAAGTAGTGATTCAAAAAATCAATCGAAAGAAACGGAAAAATCATGCGTCAAATCGTCCTGGATACTGAAACAACCGGCCTGGAGCCCACACAGGGACACCGGGTCATCGAGATCGGCTGCGTGGAAATCATCGACCGGCGGCTCACCGGCAATCACTATCACCAGTACCTGCAACCGGATCGTGAAATCGACGAGGGCGCCATCGAGGTGCACGGCATCAGCAACGAATTCCTGCAGGACAAGCCGCGTTTTACGGACGTGGTGGATGACTTCATGGACTTCGTGCGCGGCGCCGAGCTGGTGATCCACAATGCACCGTTCGATGTGGGTTTTCTGAACCACGAATTGCAATTGGCCCAGTGGCCCGGCGGCAGCATCGAGAGCAACTGCACCGTGCTCGATACCCTGGCTCTGGCGCGCAAGATGCACCCGGGACAAAAGAACAACCTGGATGCCCTGTGCAAGCGCTATGAGGTCAATAACGCCCATCGCGAATTGCACGGCGCCCTGCTGGATGCAGAGATCCTCGCCGACGTCTACCTGTTGATGACCGGTGGACAGACCGCCCTCTCCCTCGGTGGACAGGAAGATGAGCTGGGACAGATGACGGACACCAACCACATCCGCAGGCTGCCCGGCAATCGACCGCCATTAAAGGTGCTGCAGGCCAGCGAGGTGGAACTGGCGGCCCATGAAGCTGCACTGCAGGCCATCGGCGATGCCTGTGGCGGGGTGGCGCTTTGGAAGGAAGACTAGAAAATGATTGGTTCAAGAACTTGAAAACCGGGGGGTATGGCCTCAGTTTCCAGACATCGTGTTGCCATGTTATGGAGATACCGTCATGAGATTAAATAACTCCCCTGTTTTTATGCGTGTGGTTTTTGTTTTGTTAACGGTTTCCCTTTATGCATCCCTGTTGGCTTGCAGTTCCGCACAAACAATTCCTGCTGCCACGGAAGTTAAAGCGGCGACTGTTTCCGTATCAGATGCTAATCACCAGGAACGCGAGAAGCTTGTTGAGCAATGGGTAAGGGCCCGGGCGGCTTATGAGAGATCCCTGGATTATTCCGCGCTCAGCAAGGAAAGACAGGATCGCTACAAGACTTTGAGGGCCCTGGTGGAAGCAAGATATTTTTTGAATCTTGCGGAAAAGGACCTTGTTTTTTTGTCGGACAAAACAGTCGCGGTAAAGGATTTTGAGCAGGCAAAGCGGTTACTGGAGAAAGCTAAAGAGACCGTGAGTAAGAGATACAGGCGCTTGCTCAATACAATATACAAGCAATTACTGGGGATGCAAAAAAGCCTCAAGCGGGATATAAACGATGAGATTCGCTGGGTTCCTGTGAATCAACGAGGACAGTTTGATCTTATTCTTATGCGTCTGGAAAAGATTATCCGCGGGCAGTGGCCGTAATGGTGGTTTTGGGTGCGTAGGGTGGGTGCGTTGCTTATGCCTGCACGTTCGCGAACGGTCATCCCGTGCGTGCTCACCCTGCCTATTCAGCAGTCTTCCAACCCCCAGGAGGATTCCTTCAGCCATTGTTCCAGCTCCGCCGCCGGGCATGGCCGGCAAAGATGATAGCCTTGCCCGGAATCGCAGCCCAGGCCTGACAGGACATCCAGGGCATCTTGGCTTTCGATGCCTTCCGCCACTACTTCCATGCCCATGTTGTGAGCGAGATCAATAGTAGAGCGTACGATGACTGCATCTGAGGTGTCATCCAGCATGTCCATGACGAAAGACTTGTCGATCTTGATTTCGTTTACCGGGAAGCGTTTCAAATAGGCTAACGACGAATAGCCTGTTCCAAAATCATCTACTGACAGGCGCACGTTCATGGAATTGAGTCGGGACAGGGTCGACAAGGCGCGATCGGCATCGGACATGATAGCGGTTTCAGTAAGCTCCAGGGTCAACCATTGTGGCGCAATGCCTGCTCTGGCCAACGAGCGCCGGACGGTATCCAGCAGGTCTATGTCATTGAGACTGTAGGCGGAAAGGTTGACAGAAACACCAAGCTTGAATTCCTGCCGGTGCCAGTTTTTGCATTGATGTAGTGCCTGTTCCAGCACCCATTCGGTGAGTGGTTTGATCAGGCCGGTTTGTTCCGCCAGAGGAATAAATTTCTCGGGTGAAATAAAACCGTGTTCCTTGTGTGTCCAGCGAATCAGTGCTTCCACACCGGTAATACATTTTTTCTGAATGTCGATTTTAGGTTGGTAATACAGTTCAAAATCATTGTTTTCCATGGCTTGGCGTAATTCTGATTCCATGGTCAGTTCGAACAAGTTATCACTGTCCATGCTGTTATCGTAAAACGCAAAACCCAGGCCCTCACGTTTGGCTCGATACATGGCAATATCTGCACGTTGCATGAGAAGAGACGGATTGTCACCGTCGCGGGGGTAACAGGCCATTCCGATGCTGATGCCAATTGATAATGTTCGTCCATCGGCATGTATGGGTTCGTCGAGTGAGTTGACGATTTTTTGGGCGACAATCGTGGTGTCTTCATCACTGTCGACGGCAAGCAGTATGGCTGCAAATTCATCTCCGCCGAGGCGGGCTACGGTGTCGGATTTTCTCAAGACCGTTTGTAGCCGCTGGCCTACAGTTTTCAGCAGCTGATCTCCAACATGATGTCCCAGGGTATCATTGATATTTTTGAAGCGATTGAGATCCATCATCATCAAGACGAAAGGACTGTTGTAGCGCTCGGCATTGAGTGTGGCTCGTTCCAGTCGGTCATTGAACAACACCCGGTTAGGCATGGCGGTAAGAGTATCAGTGAAAGCTATTTTTTCCAGGGTGCGATACAGGGTGCTGAGTTCACTGCTCATCATGTTGAAGTCATTGGCCAAGGCGACGATTTCCGTGTTTCCTGTTATTTCCACTTTCGTGTCCAGGCGGGATTTGTCCTTCTGTACTTGCCGCAGATGGTTGCTGAGTATGTTGAGTGGGGTTAGGGTGGTTCGCTGCAGCAAAAATAATGCAAACAGGGTTGTGCTCAATAATATGATCGCAGCAATAGAAAAAATTATCTTACGGGTACTGGCCAGTTGCTTGCGTAGTCCTGTGATATCGGAGGCAAAACTCAGTCTGAAGAGGCGTTGCTGCTGAGGGCTGAACAGGTCGTATTTTGCGAGAAGAATGTTTTTGTCCAACTCTTTGGGCCAGTCGGGAGACTCATAGAGGTGGGAGTTGGTGAGACCATGTAAGCTAAGTGGTGTGCCCAATCCCTGTTCAGCTTTGGCCAGGTTGGGACTGGGGTCGATGATGAGTTGCAGATACCCCTTGATGCGCAAGCCTCCCACCGGAACGATCGCCGACAAGGCGGGTTGACCGGCTGCGAGGCACAATTCCGCATCGGGCTTTAGCCGCGCCGCGCGAGTGCGCTTGAGGATTTTTTGCAGGTGCTGGTTACAGACAGTCTTGTTACCGGGTAAATCGGGGTCTGCCAGGGTGGATGCTCCAAGCAGTTGCATATTCTTGTCAAGGGCGTACAGCTTGATGAGCTTGACCCGGCCGAGGGTGACAAAAACGCGGTGAAAATGTTCGTCCAGCTTTGCTTGTAGCTGTCCGGGGTTGTGGTTACGTAAGGCTTGTAGGAAACCGCTTGACGCCTGCGCGCTGAGTCCCAGCTCAAAGGCGTCCTGTGTCAGATCCTGGATAATTTCGTGAATCTTGAGTTTTACCAGGCTGAGAAATGCCTGGCGTTGGTTGTCCAGGGCAAGACGTTGGTATGTCTCGCCGGTGGCTGCGGCGGCGAGAACCCCCAGCAGACCCATCACCAGGATGGTGATGCCGAGGCTGGCGCGCATGGAAGGATGAAATGTTTTCATGGGGGATTGAGCGCCGCTCCCGGGATTGTCGACGGAGTATGATTATTCCTGCAGGTAGGGGTAGCCCTTTTCCAGCCATTCTTCGAACCCACCACGGAACCAGTAAATATTGGAATATCCGCAGTCCACGGCAATCTTCACGGCCTTGGCGCTGCGTCCGCATTTGACGCCATTACAATAAAACAGGCTGGGGGAGTCCTTTTTGGGGATCAGCTTGGCCAGGGTTTCGCAGGTGGTGTCCACATCCGGCAGACTCGATGATCCTTCGATGTATCCCTGTTTGCGATCACCGGGAATACGTGAATCGATGATGGTGAGGTTGGGTATCTGATCCACCAGGTCGATGAACTCCTCGGCGGTGACCTTGATGCTGCCCTCGATGGATTCCGGTGAGGGGGTGGCGTTTACACTGGCCATGAACATGCCACCGGCCAAGAGAAAACACAGAGATAACGACAATTTTGGCAGAACCTTGTTGCGCATGTGTGACTCCTGCTGACTGTGTTGCGGTTTACCGATACAGGGAATGAGGGAGTTGATATTCATGGTCTGAAAAAATTGCCACTGCTGTCCCATTAACTTCAGATTCGTCATCCCGGCGAAGGCCGGAATGACGGATAAAGAGCAGCAATATTCATGTCTTAGATTTCGCCAATCTCTCTACTCCCCAATGACTTCACTAACCCCATCAAAACAAAATGGAGGTTAGTGGGACAGCAGTGAACTGGGTTATTTCCCTCGTGTGTGAGCGCGCGGAAAGGCGCTCATACAGTATTTGGTAGCGTATTACTATAGTTATGGGATTAGCTTGCTCCACTCACTGCCCTTTCAGGCCTTCCCAAGGGGGTAAGTCCCCACCGATACCTGTTAAACCAATTCTGAGGTCCTTTGTATGTGGGCATCCTTGTACCTTCATACGGTGCCACATGGCATGACATTCTGTCATGCATTACGGGGAATAACGTCGCCAGGGGAAAAAACTTTAGATATCAGTGGGCTTGCCGGAGCGTGGCTCAGGGAGGCACCCCGCCGGATGGGGCCGGCAGGGGTTCTTTGAAAATCAGGCTTGCTTGTAGTAGGAGTTGTACCATGCAACGAAGTTGGCGATGCCGTCTTCCACGCTGGTGTTCGGTTTGTAGTCCACATCGGCCACCAGGTCATCCACGTTGGCATAGGTGTCAGGCACGTCGCCGGGTTGCAGGGGCAGCATGTTCATTTCGGCCTTTTTGCCCAGGCAGTCCTCCAGCACCTTGATGTAGTGCATGAGCTCCACTGGCTTGTTGTTGCCGATGTTGTACAGGCGGTAGGGGGCTGCGCTGGTGCCGGGATCAGGTTTGTCGCCGCTCCAGTCCGGGTTGGGTTGGGCGGTGTGGTCCAGGGTGCGGATCACGCCTTCGACGATGTCGTCGATGTAGGTGAAGTCGCGGCGGTGTTTGCCGTAGTTGAACACGTCGATGGGCTCGCCGGCGAGGATCTTTTTGGTGAACAGGAACAACGCCATGTCCGGGCGTCCCCAGGGCCCGTAGACGGTAAAGAAGCGCAGGCCGGTGGTGGGCAGGTCGTAGAGGTGGCTGTAGGTGTGGGCCATGAGTTCGTTGGCCTTCTTGGTGGCGGCGTACATGCTCAGCGGGTGATCCACGTTGTTGTGGATGGAGAAGGGCATGTTGGTGTTGGCGCCGTACACCGAGCTGCTGGAGGCGTACACAAGATGCTCGACGCCGTTGTAGCGGCAGCCTTCGAGGATGTTCATGAAGCCGACGATGTTGCTTTCCACGTAGGAGTGGGGGTTTTCCAGCGAGTAACGCACCCCGGCCTGGGCGGCCAGGTTCACCACCTTGTTGGGCTTGTGCTTGGCGAACAGGGCTTCCATGGCGGGGCGATCCTCGATGCTGATGCGCGCCTCGGTGAAGCCGGGGTGATCCTTGATTTTGGCCAGTCGGGCCTCTTTCAGACTGACGTCGTAATAGTCGTTGAGATTGTCGATGCCGATGACCTCTTCGCCGCGTTCCAGCAGGCGCTGGGCCAGACGATTGCCAATAAAGCCGGCGGTGCCGGTTATCAATACTTTCATGGTATTCCTCGATTTTTAGATTATTCTCAGCACTCAGCACTCAAAGCCGGTCATCCACCTGCTCTGCCGGCAACACGTGTTTGACGTCGAACAGCACGCAATCGCTCTTGCCCAGGGCGCGGATCTCGTCGGCGGACATGGCCTTGAACTGGTCGTGGGCCACGGCGAGGATGATGGCGTCGTATTTGCCCTTTTCCAGTTCGGTAATGGGGCGAATGCCGTATTCTTCTTCCAGCTCCCCGGGGTTCACCCAGGGGTCGTAGACATCGACGTTGGCGTGGTAGCTGTCCAGTTCCTCGATCATGTCGATGACCCGGGTGTTGCGCAGATCCGGGCAGTTTTCCTTGAAGGTGAAGCCCAGTACCAGGATGTTGGCATCCACCACGTGGATCTTCTGCCGGGTCATGTGTTTTACCACCCGCTCCACCACGTGGCTGCCCATGCCGTCGTTGATGCGTCGCCCGGCGAGGATCATCTCCGGCTGGTAGCCGATCTCCTGGGCCTTGTGGGTGAGGTAGTAGGGGTCGACGCCGATGCAGTGGCCGCCCACCAGGCCGGGGCGGAAGGGCAGGAAGTTCCACTTGGTGCCCGCCGCCTCGAGGACTTCCAGGGTGTCGATGCCCAGCCGGTGGAAGATCAGCGCCAGTTCGTTGATCAGCGCGATGTTGACGTCGCGCTGGGTGTTTTCGATGACCTTGGCGGCCTCGGCCACCTTGATGGAGCTGGCCTTGTGGGTACCGGCCGTAATGATACTGGCGTAGAGATCGTCCACGAAATCCGCCACTTGGGGGGTGGAGCCCGAGGTGACCTTGAGGATGGTGGTGACCCGGTGTTCCTTGTCGCCGGGGTTGATGCGCTCGGGGGAGTAGCCGGCGAAGAAATCCTGGTTGAAGATCAGCCCGGAGCCGGCCTCCATGATGGGCACGCAGACCTCCTCGGTGGCGCCGGGGTAGACGGTGGACTCGAAGATCACCACGTCGCCCTTGCCCAGCAGCTTGCCCAGGGTGCGGCTGGCGCCTTCCAGGGGTGACAGGTCGGGGCGCTTGGCGGAATCGATGGGGGTGGGCACGGTGACGATGTAGACGTTGCAGTCGGCCAGGTCATCCGGGTTGCTGGTGTAGCTGAGCCGGGTGGCCTGCTTGAGTTCGTCTTCGTCCACTTCCAGGGTGCTGTCCTTGCCGGCTTGCAATTCGGCAACGCGCGCGGCGCTGATGTCCAGGCCCTTGGTGGGGTAGTGTTTGCCCAGTTCCACGGCCAGCGGCAGGCCCACGTAACCCAGGCCGATGATGCCGATGCGGGCGTCTTTCAGATCAAACATGCGTCTTTATTCCTTTTTGTAGGGTGGGCACGTCTTCCGTGCCCACGCGTCATGGTTACGGCGTGGGCAGTGAAGACGTACCCACTCTACAGTCACCCGTGTTCTTAAGGTCGGCCAATGCAGTAGTAGCTGAAGCCGTCGGCGCGCAGGCGTTTGGGATCGTACAGGTTGCGGCCGTCGAATATGGTGGGTTCACTGAGCCTGGTCTTGATCTCGGTGAAATCCGGGCTGCGGAAGGAACTCCATTCAGTGACTACCGCCAGGGCATCGGCGCCGTCCAGCGTGGCTTCCGGGGAATCCGCCAGGGTCAGGTCATCTCGCTCGCCGTAGATGCGGCGCGCCTCATCCATGGCCTCGGGGTCGAAGGCCTGCACCCTGGCGCCGGCATCCCACAGGGCCTCCATCAGGGTCCGCGAGGGCGCGGCGCGCATGTCGTCGGTGTTGGGTTTGAAGGCCAGGCCCCAGAGGGCGATGGTCTTGCCGGCCAAATCACCGCCGAAGTGCTTGCTGATTTTATCGAACATCACGGTCTTTTGGCGGTTGTTGACCGCTTCCACGGCGCTGAGCAGCTCGGCCTTGTAGCCGATCTCGTTGGCGGTGCGCTCCAGGGCCTGCACGTCCTTGGGGAAGCAGGAGCCGCCGTAGCCGCAGCCGGGGTAGATGAAGTGGTAGCCGATGCGCGGGTCGGAGCCGATGCCCAGACGCACGTTTTCGATGTCGGCGCCCAGCAGGTCGGCCAGGTTGGACAGCTCGTTCATGAAGGTGATCTTGGTGGCCAGCATGGCGTTGGCGGCGTACTTGGTGAGCTCGGCGGAGCGGATGTCCATGGCCACCAGGCGGTCGTGATTGCGGTTGAAGGGGGCGTAGAGCTCGCGCAGCAGCTCGGTGGTGCGGGGGTTGTCGGTGCCGATGACGATGCGATCGGGCTTCATGAAATCGTCCAGCGCCGCGCCCTCCTTGAGGAATTCGGGGTTGGAAACCACGTCGAATTCTGCATCCACGCCACGCTGGGTCAATGCCTTGCTGACAGTGTCTCTGACCTTGTCGGCCGTTCCCACCGGCACGGTGGATTTGTCCACGATCACCCGGTATTCCGTCATGTGCTCACCGATGCTGTTGGCCACGGCCAGCACGTATTGCAGGTCGGCGGAACCGTCCTCATCCGGGGGAGTGCCCACGGCGATAAACTGGAACAGGCCATGGGCCACGCCCTCGGCAGCATCCGTGGTGAAATTCAGGCGGCCGGATTCGATGTTTTTCGCCACCATGGCGTCCAGCCCCGGCTCGTAAATGGGGATTTCGCCGCGCAGCAGCATGTCGATCTTGGCCTGGTCGATATCGACGCAGAGCACGTCGTTGCCCACTTCCGCCAAACAGGTGCCCGTGACCAGGCCCACGTAGCCTGAGCCGTAGATGGTGACTTTCATTGAGGTAGCGCTCCCTGATATAAGAAAAATAAATCCAAAGATTATGACTATTTATGAGTAAATGTTTTTGTGTGAAAGTTATGGCATTGCCCGGTAGTTTGTTTCTGGCTAGGTCGCTGTACGTTCAAACAACCCATAATGCCCTCGATTTTACAACAAACAGATTCAATATGCGTCTGAAAATCTGGTGAAAATGCCGATAATCTGGCCAGAGGTTTTCAACACGAGTCGGGCTATCTTATTTTTCTGGTGAGGGCTATGGAAAATCACTAGAATGGCCGCTGATAGTGGCTGTCATTCCTTTAGTTCATTCAACACGTTGCCTTGGGCTGGTTAAAGTTTGACCGCAAAAGAGCAGACAGCCTGTGGGTTAACCAAGGATGAAATAAAACCGAGTGGTTAGAATTTTCCGACAATACATCCCCGTCCCCTTTCTGGTATTGGGCATGGCGGAGTTCCTTCTGGCAATGTCCGCGGTTTATGCAGGAGCGAGCCTGTGGGCGTATTTTGCTGAAACGCAAGTGGACCAGGCGGGGATACTCCCCATCTGGCCAAAGGCGTTGAGTTTTGCCTTGGTGGTACTTTTGTCTCAGGTATCGATGGGACTCTATCAACGACGTTTCCGCTTTGCCCTGGCAGGCATGATATTACGTATCGGCATCAGTTTTGCCGCATCGGCTATTACTCTCAGCCTGTTGTACTACATTGCACCTGATCTGTTTCTGGGGCGCGGGATTCTGGGACTAAGTTTTCTCGTTGCTGCAGCACTCATTGTCTGTGCTCGTATACTTTTCATCCGCACGCTCAAACAGGATCAGCTAAAGCGACGAATTCTGGTGCTTGGTGCGGGCAAAAATGCCGCGCAAATTTCCCGACAGCTAAGACGAAGAGTCGATCAACAGGGTTTCGTTATTGTTGGGCATGTTCATGTACGTGGCGAACACGATGTGGTGGATGAATCCCTGGTGCTACGCCCTGAGATAACCTTGCTGGCACTCGCCAAACAACTTGAAGTGGATGAAATTGTGGTTGCGGTTGGCGAAAGACGGCGGAAAGGCTTCCCTGTTCATGATCTTCTCGACTGCAAACTCAGTGGCATTGATGTTATTGATCTCCTGTCATTTTTTGAACGTGAAACCGGAAAAATCAAGCTGGACTTATTGAACCCCAGTTGGATGATTTTCTCTGATGGCTTTGATCAGGGAAAGGGGATGAGTACACGTAAACGGATATTTGACATTATTGTCAGCATTATTCTGTTGTCGGTCGCTTGGCCTTTCATGCTTGCGGTCGCTATTGCGATTAAGATTGAAGGAAAGGGGAGGGGATCGATCATCTACCGGCAGATTCGCGTGGGACAACACTGGAGACTATTTAATGTCTATAAGTTCCGCAGCATGCGCGAAGATGCGGAACAGGGGGGTAAGGCCCAGTGGGCAAAGAAAAATGATGATCGCGTGACTCGGGTCGGAAAGTTTATTCGTAAAACAAGGCTTGATGAACTGCCCCAGATTTTTAATGTCCTGAAAGGCGATATGAGTTTTGTAGGGCCGCGCCCGGAAAGACCGGAATTTGTAACCAAGCTATCAGAGCAGATCCCTTATTTCTCAGAACGTCACCGCGTAAAGCCAGGCATTACAGGGTGGGCGCAAATCTGCTATCCCTATGGAGCCTCGGAAAAAGATTCCCTGGAAAAACTTCAGTTCGATCTGTATTACATCAAAAATTACAGTTTGTTCCTGGATATGGTTATTATTTTACAAACGGCACATTCTGTTATCGCCGGCAAAGGGGGAAGATAAGCTTTTCCTATTTAAAGCATATCGGTAGATCATTTAATGATTGATGTCGCAATTTATGGGTACACCGCATCGGCAATAGCGTTTTTGGTATTGTCTGCGCTGCTGGCCTCCGCGTGGAGAGGCCGGCAAGAAGGTGGTTTGTTATTGCTAGCCTCGTCTCTGTCAATATTGTGGTCTGTGGTTGCCGTATTCCAGGCCACAGAAGGATTTGTTTCATCCGTTTACCTTTTCGCAGCAGAACTCCTTCGAGATATTGCCTGGCTGATTTTCTTGATGGTGATCGTTGCTAAAGCAAGGCAAAAGTCTTTTCCCAAGCCTATTCTCTGGATTATTGCATTGTCTGCTGTGATTATTTCAGTGGTGCTGGGGATTGCGACTTTTATTAATGAAGCACAATCACAAGGAGATGGCTTTCGCTTACAAGTATTCGTCTTCCTTGCTCTGGCCCTATGCGGCTTAATTTTGGTTGAACAAATTTTCCGTAACACATCCATCGAAGCCAGGTGGGCAGTAAAATATCTTTGTCTTGGATTGGGAGGTGTATTCGCCTTTGATTTTTATATGTATGCAGATGCGTTATTGTTGAATACTCTTGATCAAGATATCTGGGGTGCCAGAGGTTATATTAATACCTTGATTATGCCCCTGATAGCGGTTTCGGCGGCAAGAAACCCTCAGTGGTCTCTAGATGTGTTTGTCTCACGACACTTTGTTTTTTATTCCTCGACACTGATAGCCAGCGGCCTTTATCTGATGGCGATGGCCGCCGGTGGTTATTACATCAGGCACGTGGGTGGAGATTGGGGAGAGCTGGGTCAACTGGTATTCTTTTTTGGCGCGATATTGATACTGCTCGTCGTGATTTTTTCCGGGCAAATGCGTGCCAGATTGAGAGTATTTTTGAATAAGCATTTTTTCAATTACCGATATGATTACCGCGAGGAGTGGCTGCGTGTGATACAAAGCCTGTCAGAAGCGCAGCTGGATTCAAATCTTAAAACCACAGTAATTTCCGTTATGGCGAAAATTGTTGAGAGTCCAGGGGGTATGTTATGGCTGAAGCAGGATGATGCTGTGTATCAGATTGAGGCCTCCTGGAACATGCCGGATAACGTGTCCTGCAGGCAAGATGAAAATGCAGAGTTGGTGGATTTTCTTGCCCGAAGGAAATGGGTAGTTGATGTCGATCAGCTTAATGACGACCCCGCAGCCTACCAGCATCTTAATCTGCCCCGCTGGATGTGTAACATACCGGATGTTTGGTTGGTGGTGCCACTTATTATTGGTGCCGAAGTGGCTTTATCATCTTCCGGTGGTGGTGCTCCTTCATCGGCTATATTAGGTTTTGTTGTGCTGAGGCGGCCACGTGCAAAAATGCTGGTTAACTGGGAGGTTCGTGACTTATTGTTGATGACAGGAAGGCAGTGCGCCGGTTATCTGGCTTTACTTAAGGCGAATGAGGATCTTGTGGATGCCAGACAATTCGAGGCGTTTAACCGTTTATCCGCATATGTGGTGCATGATCTTAAAAATCTGATTGCTCAATTGTCATTGATTGTCAGCAATGCCGAGCGCCACAAGGATAATCCGGTATTTATTAATGATGCTTTTACTACTGTGGAAAATACAGTGAGTAAAATGAATTACATGTTGCGTCAATTACGAAAAGGAAAATCACACGGTGAAGATAAGAATAATATTGAATTAAATGAAGTACTAGCTGGGGTGGTGAAGAGACACTCTAAAGGTGAGCCGGCACCTGAATTTATATCCACTGATGCTGACTTGAGAATCATAGCAAATGAAAGCCGCTTTTCCGCTGTAATTGGTCATCTGATACAGAATGCACAGGAGGCAACTGATGCGTCCGGATTCGTCAGGGTGAGTATCCGCCGAGAGGATAATCATGCACTGGTGCTAATACAGGATAATGGATGCGGAATGAGTAAGGATTTTATACGGACACGATTATTTCGCCCATTCGATACAACCAAGGGAAATGCAGGTATGGGTATCGGTGTTTATGAAAGCCGCGAATTCATCAGGGATATTGGAGGGCAGCTCGATGTTCATAGTGAGCCTGGGAAAGGAACAACATTTTTCATTCGTTTGAAAACGCATTCAGATAACGACGGCCAACAAAGAGCAATGGGCGCATCTATTTGACTATCACGGACTAAATGATCATGGAAACAAATAACAAATTAAGACCATTGCTTGTGGTGGAAGATGACCCAGGTCTGCAGAAACAGCTACAGTGGTGTTTCGATGGATTCGATGTGACTATTGCAGGAGATAAATCATCGGCGCTTAAGGCAGCCAAAGAAATATCTCCACCTGTTGTTACTCTGGATTTGGGTCTGCCACCGGATCCGGCAAATGCATCCGAGGGCCTGGATACATTAAAAGAAATACTGACTTTGGCGCCGCACACGAAGGTAATTGTAGTAACCGGAAATGATGACCGTGATAACGCTGTTCGTTCTATAGGAATGGGGGCTTATGACTTTTATCAAAAACCAATAGATCCTGAAATACTTTCACTGATTATTGAACGAGCCTACGCTTTACATGAGTTGGAAGCGGAAAACAGATTACTGCTACAGAAGATATCTTCACCGCTGGATGGGATAATTGCCTCAAGTCCGGTTATGCTAAAACTTTGCCGTATGGTTGAGAAGGTAGCACCAACCAATGCATCAACACTGTTGTTGGGTGAAAGTGGAACTGGTAAGGAGGTGTTTGCAAAGGCGCTACACACACTGAGTCCCCGCTCGGACAAAAAGTTTGTGGCTGTCAATAGTGCCGCAATCCCAGAGACTTTGCTCGAGAGTGAATTGTTTGGCTATGAAAAAGGTGCCTTTACCGGGGCAAGCAAATCAACCCCGGGTCGGATTGAGATGGCGCAGGGAGGGACATTTTTTATTGATGAGGTGGGTGACCTTCCTCAGTCTCTTCAGGCAAAGTTGCTCCGATTTCTCCAAGAAAGGGTCATAGAACGCTTGGGGGGGAGGGAGGAAATTCCAGTGGATGTTCGCGTTATTTGCGCCACCCATCAAGACCTTCCTGCGCTGATTGCGGAAGGAAGGTTCAGAGAGGATTTATATTACAGGATATGTGAGATAAGTATTGATATCCCACCTCTGCGTGAACGTGAGGGAGATAAACTAATGTTAGCAAGGGCCTTTATGAATCGATTTGCAAATGAAAACTCACGTTCCTTGCGTGGCTTTACTGAGGAGGCAGTAGCTGCGATCGAAAATTATTCCTGGCCAGGCAATGTCCGTGAGCTGGAAAATAAAATAAAACGAGCCGTTATTATGGCGGATGATGGCCTCATTGGTGTTGATGATCTGGAATTGGACTCAATAACTGGTGGTGGGGAGTTCCAGTTGACGTTGCGTGAAATAAGGGCAAGTGCAGAACGAAAGGCGCTGCAAAGGGCGCTTAGTATAGCCAACGATAATATGGCCCAAGCAGCCGAGATACTGAACGTCAGTCGACCAACATTATATGACTTACTAAGCAAGCATGGTTTAAAGTGATTTTTTCTCTGAGACTAATGCACATTGTCTGGTTCTGTGGTTGAAAAAATATAGGGAAGTCAAATGAATATATCTAGGATAAAATTCTTTCCGGTGCCGGAAGATGCGTTAATGCGCAAGGAGTCGCAAGAATATATTAAAAGTTGTTTCTACCCCGTTAACTTGCATCCTGCCTTAGAGCAGCCATTGAAACAACGGGAAAACAGCGAGCCATGCCACATTGGTGACATGAAAATCATGGGTCTCTTTACTTCATTCCAGCGAATGTCGGAATCCAGTGGTTTTAGCAGGCTACTGGATTCAGGCCTCGGCTTTGGCATCCTGCGTCGTTCTGCTTCCTCCATCCGTGGAGTTGTTCGCCAGAATGACGAATCTGAGATTAATGGGACAACAGTGATCAAAAATATAAGACTCATATTCTTTGCAATCATGTTGCTTATATTTGAAATTGGTTGCACCTCCATTTCTACTGATGAATACATGAAGGACGCAAGGAAGAATTACAAGGATGGCGACTTTAATTCAGCTGTCATCAACCTAAAAAATGTGTTGCAGCGGGAATCAAATAACCTGGAGGCACGCTTGTTGCTGGGAAAGACATACCTGAAAATTGGTAATGGAAAAAGTGCTCAAAAAGAACTTGAGATTGCAGAACGTCTCGGTGCTGAGAGGAATGTGGTCGATCCTGCTCTGGCCAAGGCATACCTGTTGCAAAACAAGCCAGAACTTGCTCTGGATAAAACATCGTTAAGCGACAGTTATTCTGCTGACATCAAGGATGAGTTGTTAATGATTAGGGCAGGGGCGCAAATGCTTTTGAAGCAGTATGAGGCTGCTGAAAAAACCTTGAATCAGGTGCTCAAAAAAAATCCCAATCGGATTGAGGCCTTGCTGAATAAGGCAAGAGTCCTTGCGGCACAAAACAAGCCTTCTGGGGCTAAAGAATTAATTCTAGAGGTACTGGATAAAAAGCCCGATAACCTTCAGGCACTGTTGATGATGGGTGATATATCACGATTGCAGGGGAATGTGTCCGAGGCAAAAAATTCCTACCAAAAAGCCTTGCTAGTGGCTCCGGACAACGTTTCAGCTTTGTTGGCCAATGCGGGTATAAAGATAAGTGATGGCGACTTCGACGAAGCATTAAAACTTTCTGAGCAGGTACTAAAGACGAACCCAGACAACCCATTGGCAAACTTCTTACAGGCGCTGGCTTTCTATAAAAGCAAAAACTATGAAAAATCAGAACATGCCTTGTTGAAGGTTCTGAGGATATCGCCAGAACATATTCCAAGTCACCAGATGCTTGGTGCTATTTATTTTTCAGACGGTCGGCTTGAACAAGCCAGGGCTTCTCTGGAGAAGGTTGTGAGAAAGATGCCGGATAACCTGGTGCCTGTAAAGCTTCTGGCAGCTACGTGGATAAAACTGAATGAACCTGATGCTGCGATTAAGGTGATAGAGAGGGCCCTCCCAGAACACGAAAGTGATGCTCAATTGCTGGCGTTGTTAGGGAGTGCATATATGAGGGCAAATAATTCCACGAAGGGCACTACTTATCTTGAGCGTGCTGTTTCTCTTTCTCCAGAGAATGCAAGAATTCAAACCCAGCTGGCTTTGGGGCGCTTGGCCTCGGGAGATGATTCTGAAGCTGTACGAGCATTAGAAGCGGCGGTTCAACTAGGCCAGGATGTTTTTCAGGCAGATGTCTTGTTAATCATGACGCTTATGAAAAACAAGGAATATCAAAAGGCGCTTGAGAGTGCACGCCAACTGGCTAAAAGTAAGAAAAATGACCCCCTGCCTTACAATTTCATGGGGGCAATTTACTATGCGCAGGGAAAGGAAAGTCAGGCACGTGAAAGTTTTGAGAAGGCACTTTCCCTAAAAGATGATTTTCTCCCATCGGTTATAAATCTTGTCAAACTTGATGTTCAGGATAGAAACTTCAAATCTGCCACCGCTAGACTCAAAGACCAGCTGGAAAAGGACGGTAAAAACCCTGATATTTTACTTGAACTTGCCAGGGTTTCAGCTCAAGCAGGAAATCATGAGGATGCACAAAAATGGCTGCAGCAGGCATGGGCCAGTAACAGCGGTGATGAACGGGTCGGTGAGGTTTTGGTCAAGTACTGGCTTGCAAGGAAGGATTATCCAAAAGCTCTCGATGTGGCTGAGGCTGTCAAGAAGAAGCTCCCTGGTGACTTTTCTGCTCTGCGTCTTTTCGGAACAACTCAGATTGCAGCGAAGAAATTGGATGAGGCGCTTACAACGTTCAAGGAAATTGTGAAAATCTATCCCGACTCTGCAATGGCGCATTACTTATTAGGGGGAGCTCTCGTAAGAACGTCACAGCAAGCCGCCGCATTAAAGGAATTTAAAAAAGCGATTTCACTTAATTCTTCCTTTGTCCCGGCATACCTTAAGCTTGCTCAAATCTATTTGAGGGATGGGAAAACAGCAGATGCCCTGAATGTTGCAAGAAAAATACAATATACCAGCCCTGAAAAAGATGCGGGATATTTGCTTGAAGGAAACATATTTTCATCAAAGAAAGATTTCTCTGCCGCAATGGCGGCATACGAAAAGGGTTTTTCCAAGGCACCAAGTGGCGCCTTGGCAGTACAGTACTATCTGGCTAGCAAACGTATCAAAGGCAAAACTGACACGGGGCTTTTAAAAAAATGGATAAAACGAAAAGGGGATGATGTTGCTGCAAGAATGATGTTAGCTCAGGCATATACAGAGTCGGGCGATCGGGCGTCTGCTGTCAGACAGTACGAGAAAATATTGGAACTTTCGCCCCGGAATGTGGCTGCCTTGAACAATGTTGCCTGGCTTTATTTTGAGACGGGAAGTAAAAATGCCCTCACAACCGCGAGAAAGGCCTATGAGTTGGCGTCGAAAAATCCAGCGGTGATTGATACCTACGGATGGATTTTATTGCAGGGTGGCAGTAACAAACAGGGACTCGAGCTACTTGCTGAGGCCTCCACTGCGGCACCTGAGCAAATGGACATCCAGTATCATTATGCAGTTGGGTTATTGAAAAATGGGAAAAAGAGTAAGGCGAAAGAAAAATTGCAAGACCTGCTTGCTGACACCAAGGCATTCAATAATAGGCAGGAGGCTCGGAAATTACTCGATAGTCTTATGTGAGCATTTTCTTCTTTCAGCCTGACTTGATGATAAATTTTTTCAGGAAAGAATTTCGTCTGGTGTTCAGCATTGAAATTGATGATAACAGGACCTTACGGATTCCAAAAAAAAGCCCTGTCCGCTGGACAGGGCTTTTGTTCATCTGAACGAGATGACTTAACCTTTGATACGGCGCCGGTTTCCGACGAAGCCAATTCCCAGTAGTCCAATACCAAGAAGGGCCAAAGAGCCAGGTTCCGGGACGCTGACGGATGCATTGACCAAGGTTACCTGTCCAGCTCCCGTGTGTGTCACATTTGCCACTTGAGTGAGTGCGAATGGCCCGCTAATACCAACACCATAGAGATTTTCTGTTGCACTGAAGGCGCCCCCATCGGAGGAAAAGCTACCAAGCAAGGTGCCGGTGCCGAATGCTGTGTTGCCGGTATCGAGGTAGGTCATTACGTCAACGGATCCGTCTGTGATACCCGCCACAAGAGAAGATGATCCATAGCTGCCAGGCATGACAGGCAAAGAGTAGTCAGTATCAGTCAGACGAATGGTAACGGAACCGGCGGCGCCGGAGATGTCAATGGAATTGAGCACAAGCCGCGCCTCGGTGCTATTACCAATCTGGGGCTTTGATGCGCCAACAGAGGTATTGGCAAAAAAGCTACCAACAGCGCCACTGAACGAAATCAGGCCGTCGAGGCCGATCATTGCATCGTCTACATTACTGGTATAGCCGTTATAGGTGGTGCCACTGGTGGCGCCATCGATAATGGTTTTTGTGCCAGCTGCGGTGCCGTCGCTGATTTCCAGAATGAGCACTGCATGAGCAGGTGCTGATGTAAGAGCAATGGCCGCTGACGCGATCAGTGCATTGGTAATTTTTTGAATGTTCATGGACTCGTATTTCCTTTAACAGTGCTGCATGTAGCTGTTAGAAAGTCTTGCAGGTGATTTGATTTGCCCGCGGTTATTAAATCTTCGCATACTTGGTCAAACATTAAGCAATTTGTATGCCAATATCATAACTAATTGAATATTAATGAAATAAAAATATTCCGCTGCTGATATGGAGCTGAAGTGTAAAGTATTTCGACATTATTTTAGGATGTGGTATCCAACCGGCTTTATCATCCAAAAGCGGTGGTAACTAACTGATTCATTAGGCATTTATTTGGCGCACGCGTGGTTATTGATAGGGATTATGGTAGTTGCATCGGTACATACTGTAAAACGCGGAATTCAAGATGCATATAACATCGCTGGCAAAGTAAAGGTGGGTTCTGCACATCTTGTACGGGTCAGCTTTTCCATGCGCAGGACGGCTTGGAGTGAGCCGCTTATGGGCGACGATAGTGACGGGTGAAAGCCGAGTTTTGGTAATAACACACATTTACAGAAATTGGTGCTGTGACCGTTATGATATTTCGCAAATAGCCAGAAATTTCGAGTAGAATATCGCGAACTTGGGGCACGCTGTGCTTCAGTCTGAATGGAATGGCCTCCATCCTCGCGTTTTATGCACTGACTTGATGACACTCGCGTGTAGGTGCGGTTGAAGCGCGGGTTTTTAATGGTTGGTTCACAGATATTGCCACATGTAACGAGATACTTATGGATAAATCATATAGATTCCTGCTTCTGAAAATTTTCCTCGCGTTAAGTATTTTCCCCTTCTTTATCAGCGGATGTGCGTCGAATAATTTGCCGACATTGGCGCCGGCAAGTTATGGGGACGAAGCTCCACTTTATCTCATTGGCCCTGGTGACAATGTCAATATGTTTGTTTGGGGTAACAGTGAGTTGTCATCGTCAGTTCCTGTTAGGCCAGATGGCAGGATCACGACCCCGCTTGTTGAAGATATTATGGCAAGTGGAAAGACGCCGACTCAATTGGCCAGGGATATGGAAAAGGAGCTGGCTCGATACATTAAAAATCCTGTTGTAACAATAATCGTGACCGGGTTTATCGGGCGCTACAGCGAACAGGTGCGCGTTTTGGGCGAAGCAGCAAGGCCCCAGTCATTACCTTTTCGTGAACACTTGACCTTGCTGGATGTGATGATTTCTGTGGGTGGGCTAACAGAGTTTGCTGCAGGCAATAAAGCAAAAATTATTCGCACGGTGAATGGCAAACAAATGCAATATGCAGTGCGGTTGGACGACCTAATTCAAGATGGAGACATATCGGCGAATGTTGATATGAAACCAGGAGATACTCTCATTATTCCTGAAGCATGGTTTTGAGCTTTGTTTCATTATTAAGATAGCAGGAAAGCGGTATGCCTATTCAGGAAATCTTACAGCAAATAATTACTTACTTGCGAGGTATATGGCGCTACCGGTGGGTGGCAATGGCTCTGGTGTGGATTGTTGCGATCACTGGCTGGGTAGTTGTGGCAAAAATGCCAAACCAGTACAAGGCAACGGCGCGTATTCACGTAGATACCGCATCGCTTCTCAGGCCCCTGCTTAGAGGACTGGCGACAAGGCCAGATGTGGGTTATCGACTGCAATTGATGACGCGTACGTTGCTAAGCCGACCCAACCTGGAAAAAATCGCGCGTATGACAGATCTTGATATACGTGCTGAAACGCCAAAGGAAATGGAATCCCTGCTAGATACCATGGCAAAAAAAATAAAGTTTGGACGTACTCGTCGAGAGAACCTGTATACCATCTCCTATGAAGATAATGATCCTGAAGTAGCGAAAGAAATTGTCCAGGCATTATTGACCATATTCATGGAAAGCACCTTGGGTGAGACGCGACAGGACTCTGATTCCGCCCAGAAATTTCTTATTCAGCAAATTGCCGAACATGAGGCCCGTCTCAGGGAGGCAGAAAACCTGATAAAAGAATTCAAGCGAAAGAATATAGGTAACATGCCAAGCGCCGGACGTGATTACTTTCAGCGCTTACAAAGCGCACAAGGCGAGCTGACACAGGCGCGGCTGCTGCTGAAAGAAGCAACAAATCGAAGGAATGAATTGCAACGACAGATTGAAGGGGAGGAGCCGGTTTTTGGCTTTGGGGGTAGCTCATCGAGTTCCCAGGCAGCAAATCCGATCGAGGCAAGAATTCAAAATTTGCGTGTCAGGCTAGATGAACTGAGGTTGCAATATACTGATCAGCACCCGGAGGTTATTGCTGCGAAAAACACCATTGAGCTTTTGGAGAAGAAGAAAAAAGAAGCTCTTGCAGGTGCGCCTTCTGAAAGCGGGACAGTAAGTCGAGAGCTGGAGCAAAACCCTGTATACCAGCAATTACGTATTTCACTTGGCCAGGCTGAAGCAAGTGTTGCATCGTTATCGGCGCGGGTCGAGGAATATGAGAAACGAGTACAGGAGCTCAAGCGTCGGGTCAACACAATTCTTGAGGTTGAAGCTGAACTCAAGGGCCTTAACCGTAATTATGGTTTAATCAAAAAGAACTATGACGCACTGGTTTCCAGTCTTGAATCTGCGCGTATGGGTGAGCAGGTTGAAGAGGCCGGGGATGACGTGAAATTCAAGGTAATAGATCCTCCGCGCGTTCCACTAACACCCTCTGGCCCGAATCGTGTCATGCTCAGTACGGCAGTGCTTATTGCAGCAATGGCGGCAGGACTTGCTTTGGCATTCCTTCTCTCTCAGATCAGGCCGGCCATCTACGACCGCAGAACATTGCAAAAAATCACAGGGCTTCCCGTATTTGGCTCCATATCAAGAATCTGGACGCCAAAATTACTTTTGCGACAGCGTATTAAATTCGTAGCATTTCTCAGTGTGGGCGGGGTTTTACTTATTGTGTATGGTGGTGTGCTCTGGATGTTTGGCGCAACCGGCACTGGCACTGGCGCTGGCGGAGCATTGCAGCTTGTGAGGCAGTGGTTATGAGTAGTATCGAACGATTGATGGACAAGTTGAGCAATGGCGCAAGCAAGGGAGATATTGCAAAAGTAAAATATACGGCTCCCTTACCCCCAGAAGGAAATGGAGACCATGTTGCAGGAGAGGAAGCTCAGAAGGCCCGACCTGTATGTCACCTGGATCTTGCAGAGTTAGAAAACCAAGGCTTTCTAACTCCGGCAATTGCACGTAGCAAGGTCGCAGAAGAATACCGCTTGCTGAAACGTCCTTTGCTAATGAATGCACAAGGGAAAGGGGTGAGCACTGACGATCTTACAAATCTTATTATGGTTGCAAGCTCCTTACCGGGTGAAGGGAAAACATTTACCACGCTGAATCTTGCCTTAAGTATTGCAATGGAGCGTGATACAACTGTGTTGGTTGTTGACAGTGACGTGGTTAAGCCTTCGTTGACTCGACTATTGGGGCTGCAAAACGAGCCCGGCTTAATCGATATCCTTTTGGAGGAAAACCTCGGTCTCAATGACGTGATAATCAATACAGACATGCCTAAATTGAGCGTTATGCCAGCCGGGAAGATGCACGCACACTCAACAGAGTTACTAGCAAGCGGTAAAATGCAGCGTGTGGCCAATGAATTGTCCAGCCGCTATCCAGATAGGATTGTACTCTTCGATGCGCCGCCACTGATGGCGACCACAGAAGCGGTTGTCCTCGCGCAGACCATGGGGCAGATACTGATGGTCGTGGAAGCAGGAAAGACCCCCCAACACATAATACAGGATGCGATATCCCGGCTCGATGACAGCAAAATCATCGGCATGTTGCTGAATAAAAGTAGAGGGTCGTTCAGTGATGATTATTACGGTAGCTATTATGGTTACGGGCAATAGTTAAGGAATCTCTGCTCAATTCATGAACATGTATCTTACGTCTGAAATGCTCGGCTTCTGTGTGCGAATCTCCGCATGAGCGGACTACTATGTGCGATTCACACCTTGAATATAAACATTTTGGGTCGCAATCTGCTTCGTCATGAATTAATCAGAGGTTCCTAGAGTCGCATGCCGATATAACGCAGTTATACAACTGCCATGAAAATTGAAAATCTCCTGGACATGTCCGAAGGATAATTGTTCAGCCTGGCCTTAGTGAGGAAAACAAAAACATGCTTGACGTCAAGCACGACATAATGCATGCGGAAAAATGCCCGGTTTTTACCCAATCCCCTGCGTTTGGCTAAATTGATTTTCTCTATTATGTGTATGTATCAATTGGCTGTGAATAGGCTGCGCCTATGCTTCATGACAATTGCCCTGGCAGGTGTGCTGTATACTGCTGTTGCTGAGTCTGCCAGCTGGACAGTAAGTCCTAGTGTCTCAGCATCTGAGACCTATATGGATAATGTAACTCTAACAAGCACTCCTCCAAAAGAGACAGAATGGATTACCCAAATAAATCCAGGCATTTCATTACAAGGGACAGGTAAGGAGTTAAATCTAGCCTTGAATTATCGGCTCCAGAATTTACTTTATTTGAATGAACCCAAACGTAACAACTCATATCAGCAATTACGGGCAAGCGCAAACGCAACTATCCAACCACAGCTTCTCTTTCTAGATGCAAATACTTCGCTCAGTCAACAGGTATTATCTGCGAGTGATAAGGTTGGTGTCGGTAATGTAGGTGTAGTGCAAAATCGTTCCGATGTACGAAGTACTCGAGTATCTCCGTACCTGAGAACCCGAATCGCCAACTCTTTTCTAACGGAGCTGAGGTACACGTATGACAATATAAGCTACAGTGGATCCAGTGTACTGGATAATAGCTCTAACTCATCTTCCATCTTCCTGACGCCATCAAAGCGAGGTGCGAGATTTACCTGGCGATTAAATTGGGAGCACCGTGAAACCAGTTATAAAGGAAGGGCAGACGAACGGCGTGAAAACGCTGCATTAAATCTTAGTTATCAGGTCGATCCCAAGGTTGGAGTCGTTGGAATTTTCGGATACGAAAATAACAAATACAGCAGTACACGCCCAGATCTTAGTGGAAACTACTGGAACCTGTCGGCAACTTGGCAACCATCGCGCCGTACCGCCTTTTCTGTAAATGCAGGTGAACGATTCTTTGGTGATACAAAGGGGTTTAGTTTCTCACGCCAGGGGAGAAGAAGCAGTGTTAGAGTGAGCTATTCTGAAGATATCTCAACTCGCAGGCAGCTACAGTTGAAGGTTCTTGAGGTACCTGTATTTGATGCAAATGGAAATCCGGTTATTGATATCAATACTGGATCCCAACTACTAGATGATGTGGAATTGCTGGTCAGTTTCGATCAGGTTTTTCTGCTACGCAAAGCATCTGCGTCATTTGGTTATAGAACAAAAAAAACAACGGCCGACGTTACCCTCTTTGCTGAAAAAAGGGCATTCGAGGATATCTCGTTTGAAGACAAGATAAAAGGCAGCACAGTCCGTATGACGTGGACAATGTCGCGGAAAAGCAGCATTACGGCGAGTGCGACCAGGCGCACTACAGAGAGGCTGTCTTCCGATGATGTTTACCAGGTGTACTTTGCAAGCATTCGGCGGAGACTATTTACAAATGCCAATACGAGCCTCGATATCAGACACCTACAACGAGATGGTGACTCAACAAATAATAGTTATAAGGTGAATACCATAACGGCAAATTTCCGTGTCAGCTGGTAATTTAAATTTACTCTAGGTTATAACAAATGAAAAAGAAAAAAATATTATGCGTCGTTGGTGCCCGGCCTAATTTCATGAAAATTGCTCCCATAATGACAGCGCTTGAGCAGTCCGGTTCTCTATTTCCATTTTTAGTGCATACTGGCCAACACTACGATACGGCAATGAAGCACGCCTTTTTTGATCAGTTGGGAATTACAGAACCTAACGTTGATCTTGAAGTGGGCTCTGCTACACATGCTGTGCAGACATCAGAAATAATGCGCCGTTTCGAGGGAGTATTGGATAACGAAACCCCCGAAGCAGTATTGGTTGTTGGTGATGTAAATTCTACAATTGCTTGTGCGCTTGTTGCTTGCAAGAAAGCAGTGCCCGTGATTCATGTTGAAGC